>OLYB01000072.1_pt1 | contig 101335 bp, 108 predicted proteins | sample 1674481 | NCBI WGS metagenome assembly OLYB01 (sample SAMEA103958167, study PRJEB25191) | human gut metagenome
CGCCTGTTTTCTCGCGGATGGCGTCGGCGATGTCCTGCACGGCGGCTTCTTCGTAAAGCTTTTTCATCAGTAGCTCACCTCCGTGCCGTCTGGCAAGATGACGCTGTTTAGCTTTTCCATAATTTGGTTGTATACATCATTGGGCGGGTCGGCAGGGTATCCAGTATCACTAAGGATTGACTTTTTGCATGGCACTTTGCCCGGGGTAGTAGCGTGTAGATTCCCGGCAAATACGCCAATGTCTAGATAGTCCGCGTCGTTGATTATTGGGATGACGCATTCATCACCTGAAAATACAACATCAATATAATTGCCACTATGTACGCCTACGCTGTGCGGGACAAAGCGTGCCGTTTTCGTGTTGTACGTATCCCACTCAGCGTCAAAATCAAACTTTGCAACAAAGTCGCTATTTCCGCAAACATACTCCTCGCGGTCAGTTTTTGTAACTATTTTGTCTTTGACCATCATGCTGATATGCGGCATATCAATTACCCACCTTCCATCTTGCCGATAATACCGGTTAGCGTCTTGCTGGACCAGCCGAGTGTCATGGTGCCCTTATCGCCGACGAGGCTGGTGTCCAATTTGGACACAGTCATGATGGTGTCAATCCCGTGCGGGGGCGACACCACGCGGACGCTGTCGCCGATGCGATATGGCTCCAGTGTGATGTCCGTGCCGGACAGGTCCGCCGCGCTGACCTGGATGCCGCGCGACAGGCCGCAGTGTTGCGCAAGGTACGTGGCCGCGGCTACTTTGAGCGCAGCCGCATCGCCCGTGTCCACGCGCAGCGTGCCGTCGATGCGGCCATACAGTGCCTCCGCCGCCGCGTTGGCCAGATACGTCGCGCCATCGTTGACGCTGGCGATCGTCAGGCCATCCTTGCCGATTGGATAGACGCGTGTGATCAGATCCGCGCCGTCGATCTTATCCGTCAGGTCCAGCAGGTTTTTGCGGATGTCCACCTGCTGCGCACAGCGGTGGTTATACGATTTGAGGACGTCGAGATAGATGCCGCCATCCGCATAGCGGATGCGCAGCGTGCCGCCGACCGCCTGTGCGCCCTCCTGCAGCAGCGCAAGGATCGTCTTATACTCCGTCTGCTCCACGGCCAAGCTGGGCAGTGTGGTGTCGATGGTGCCCAACTGGATCTGCTTTGCGGGCAGGCATGCGGCGTTGTACTGCGTCAGCAGCGCCGTGACGTAGTACGTCACGGTGTCCTCCGTCATCACAAATGGCGGCTTGCGGATATCGGCGAGCCACAGCATGGCGCCGTCCACGCTGTAGGTGCGCCCGCCGCGCAGGTCCGTGGACGTGTCCGCCACAGATCCGCGGAAGATCTCCACCCCGTCTTTTTGGATGGAGATCACGGACGCGCGCTTGATCGGCACGTCGCGCATGGCGTTGGACGCCGGCAGCACAAAGTCCGCCGAGTCGATCTCGCCGACCGCGCGGTGCAGCGTACCGGCAGAGATCTCGCGCCCGTCCATGCCGACAGCAAAAAGCAGCGTGCCATCTGTATAGCCTGCATACATCAGATCCACCCCCTCCGGCCGGTAAGCGTAAGCTCGCCGGCTGCGCCGCCGATCGCGTATGCGTAGTCCGGCGTCTTGCGGATCTGCAGATACGGGCTGAATGTCTCGCGGTCGCCGAGCGTCGCCGGGGCATACGTGCGATCACAGCGATAGATCTGCACACCGGCTTTGTCAGACACTGGATACATCAGCCTGTCGCTGCACAGCCCGGCAAGCGATCCGGGCTGCGCGTGGAAAAGCTTGATGTTGTTTGCTGTGCATCCGCCTGGGTTGATCGTCTCCAGCACCATGTACAAGCCGCCGACCGGCACGCTGGAGATCCACCTGCTTTTGCCGTCACCGTATGGCTTGCCGGATACGTCCACGATGGTATACCACCCGTCGGTGACGTCCGCTGACACAAGGCAGCTGCCCGCGGTCGGCCATGGCAGCCGGAAGCGTGCGTAGCCATATACTCCGCCGCCGGTGTCGACAACAGATTTGATGCGCAGCACACTGCTCGCGCCGTCTCCAACGACGTCGTAATATTCGTCGACAGATTCCGACGATCCGCTCGCCGTCACGCTCCGCCCGATTAGGATGTTGTCCGACGCCGCGAGCACCGGGATCTTTACGGATGCCTCGGCGTCGTCCAGCCGGTATGGGTCAGCGTCAATTGTGACAACAAATATTGTTGTCGTCTTACTTTTTTCGATGTCCCCAATCGTGAATCGCCCAATGTAGTAGCCGCTCCGATTGCCCAGCTCCAATTTCAGGCGTTTGCCGTGCACTGCACCTGCAAATGCATAGAAGTCAAAGTTTCCATACGGGTCGAATCCGAACCGAAGTTTAATTGCCCGGTTTCCATAGGCCGGCCCACCATTCAGGACATCAGTGAGATCGATCACACCATCAGCGCCCGGGACACTTTCTTGCTGTGTTTTCACATTCGGCAGACCGATCTGCACATCCAGCAGCTCCAGCCCAGCGTACTTAACTCCGCCAATCTTGCAGTCAAACTCCATAAACAGCCCTCCTTTCATTTCGCCTGTAAATATCGCCGAGCGCCGCATCCATACGCTGCGCAACGGCACCTACCACAGCATTTCCGTCCATATAGATCTGCATGGACGTGATGGCGCGCTCGAGCCGGTCCATGCGCTCCAGCACGGCCGAAATCCCGACATTTCCAGCCGCAGATACACCCGCCGCCTGCATCGCCGACATCTGCGTTTGATACGTTCCGCCGGCGGCGCTGAGGACGCCATCGCTCACGCGCTGCATGGCTCGCACGGGATCCTGCATATTGTCCAATAGGCCGCTTGCAAGGCCCTGATCGAGCATGTCACCGATCCACGCCGTTTTCTTAGACGGAGAATTCACACCAAAAAAGTGCTTGATAGACTCAAGCACCGACTCAGTAAAACTCTTGATTTTGTCTTTCAGCCACGCGAGTTTATCGTTTATGCCGTTCCACAGGCCTTCCACCAGATTGCGGCCCACACTCAGCACCTGTGCCGGGAGCTCGCGCAGCGTGCTCAGGACGGCGCTCACCACTTCATTGACCTTTGTTCGGAATCCCTCGCAGTTGTCATAGATCAGCTTGAACGCGCCCGCGAACGGGTTCACGAGCAGGAGCAAAAGGCCCTGCCAGTTGGTTTCGATGAAGCTGATCACTGTGTTGAAGATATCCGGAATCGTGACCGTGAAAAAGTTCGACAGCCACGTCCAAACTTCCTGAAATGTTGACTTCGCGCCCTCCCAGAGGTTCTGCCAGAACACGCGGAAACTCTCGCAGTTATTCCAGAGATACATAAAGGCAGTCACCAGCAGGCTAATAGCAGTGATAACAAAGCCGATTGGGTTATCTTTCATTGCTGCATTCAGGCCATTCTGCGCCGCTGTGGCTGCGGTTTTTGCCTGTGTGGCAGCGTATTGTGCGAGCGTCATGCCCTGCTCCGACGCGATTGCGGCGAGCTGTGCCACCTTGAACGCTGTGATTCCCGCAGTCAGTGTGGCAATCAGAGCAGCAACGGTCGGCAGATTGTCCTTTACCCACTGAATAGCCGGGACAGCCTTGTCCAGAAGCTCCGCGCCCATGGATTTCACCTCGGCAATCAGCGGCGTAAACTCCGCGCCGACGGCCGCCATGGATGCCGTCCACTCCTCGTTTGCCTTGTTGGCCGCAATCACATCGGCATTGGTCTCCTTGTAGGCATCAGATGCCTCACTGTAGAGACCGCTGAGCGTATCCATAATCAGCTGCTGGCGCTCCTGCTCGTCCGTGCACGCAGCCAGGCTCTCATTGAATTTATCCTCGGACACGCCCGCCCAGTTGAGCGCATCCGCAAGCGGGCCGGTAACCTGCCCAACCTTTGCGGTCTCGTTCGCCGCCTCGGTCAGGCCTTCGATCGGCAGCGAATCGCCAAAGGTAGCAAACACGCCCGTGCAGATATCCGTCCACGTCTGCAGATCCGCCTCGTTATCGGTTAGGATGGCCAAATGGTTGGCCGCCTCGACGGCTTGATCCGTCTCGCCGAGGATACCCTGCAGCTCTTTATAGGTCTTCAATGCCGCCTCGGAACTGTAGCCGTTTGTCGTGAATGCTGTGTCCAGCTTGCCCATGGCTGTCTGATACTCTTGCGTGACCTCGATGCACTCTTTCAGCCCGTCGACGATTTTCCCGAACGCCTCGCTGGCCAAATTGCCAACAAAGGTGCCCGCCGCAACGCCGGCCGTACCCAGTCCTTCGCCGGCATCTTTCGCCGCATCGGACAAGTCTCCCACGCGGCGAGCCGCGGCAGAGGCCTTTTTCCCAATGTCGCTGATTCCGTCTGCACCGTCACCAAGCTGCTCGATCGCGTCGGCCGTTTCCTGAGCCGCTCGCTCATAACCGCTCAGTTTCTGCTCGGTCGCAATGATCTCGCGGCGCAGCTCGCGCACCTGCTCGGCAGATACATCGCCGCGCTCAAACTGCGCCTGCACCTGCTTTTCCGCCGCTTTCAGCGTCTCCAGCTTCTTGGCGGTATTGGCCACCGCCTCGCTCAAAATCTGCTGTTTCTGCGCGAGCAGGTCGGTATTCTCCGGATCTACTTTCAGCAGCCGGTTCACCTGGCCGAGTTCGCCGGACAAGCTTTTCGACTTATTTTCAATTTCCTGCAGAGCTTTGCCCAGCTTCGTCGTATCGCCGCCGATCTCGACCGTCAGGCCTTTGATTTTATTACTTGCCATGCGCCGCTTTCCCTCCGATCTTCTGGCGCAGTTTCGCCCGGTCTGGCTCTGTTTGTTCCATACGCCAAGCGTTATTGAGATACTCCTGACCCGCCTCTGTGCGGCTCAGCTCGTAGATATACGCATCGCGCCGCCAAATGAGGTATTGCAAATAGTCCGTCTGGCCGACCTCAACAAAGTTCATGCCGGTATACGCGGACACAAGCCGTTTCCACCAGGACGTGATGACGTACTGATGGCCTCCCGCACTATCTGCTTGCGGATAGTACGGGAGCGTCAGTTTTTTGCGTTCGTGAGCTCCTCAACAAACTCAACGTAGGCACTGAAGAAGACGATCAGGCTGTCCAGATTCATGCGGTATTTGCCGCGCAGGTCATCCACCGTCACCGGCAGCCCCATCAGATTGCAGGAGATCAGCCGCGCCGCCAGATCGTATACTGCCCGGATGCTGTTCGCGTCCATGGTTTCCAGCACGCCCTCCAGCTCCGGCGCGGCCGCCGTCAGCTCTTCCACCAGCGCCTCGGTCGGCGTGGTCACGTCAATGGTCGTCTGCGCATTGTCCTGCATGATCAGGCGCAGATACGGCCGGTTGATGTTGTTGAAATTGATTGTTTTCGGCATGGTCACTTCTCCTCCCATAAAGGGACAGCGGAGCTGTGAAAGCCCCGCTGTCAAAATCAAACCGTCGGAATCTCTTCGATCAATTCCACGAGCGTACCGTCACTATCATGCGGCAGCGCCTTGAATTCCGGCTCCACGGTCGTGCCCGCATCCGTCGCAAACGTCAGCGTCGCGCCGGCAGTGTTGCGGCCCTTGATCAGGATCCACAGGTCGCCGTCCGTCTTATCCTCGTGGTGGAAGCAGATCGCGTAATAGCCGCCCTGTGCGTTACCGGCGCCGCCGATCTTCGTCGTGCGCTTACCGGAGGCCTCGGTGCTGCTGCAACGATCAAGCAGCTTTTTCAGCGTTGTGCCGTTCCATGTCAGCAGACCGCACTTCAGCACAGCCTCCTCATTGGTCGTGATGATCTTGGACACATAACCAAGATCGTCTTTCTCCTCGTAGGTCTCCTGGGTGTATTCCAGCGATGCGCCGCCCTTGATATAGCCGAGCAGATTGCTTTCCACGCACAGCGTATCCACCGTCGGCATGGACGCGCTGAATGCCTGCAGATAGATTTTGCCGGAACCCAGCGTGATCGTATCTTTGTCTCTTTTGGCCATTATGTGGCCCTCCTTTTTTCATAGAATTCAAAATCATAGACGGTTTGATACCGCTGCACACTCTGCAGCCAGTACCGCGCCGCCTTTGTCCAGTGAATGCCCCTCGCCGCGAGCTGGGTCTCGATAGCCGCTTCGGCTTCCGGATCTCGCTCCGGTTCATACAGTTCGACGGAAACGTCGTGGCTTACGACCATCGGCGCCGCGCCGCTCTCCGGGTCTGCCCCGTCCACCTCCTGGTCATCGAAATAGACGGCATAGGTCGTCGAGGGCGGATCCAAATAACGGCCCTGGCGAAAAGGAATGCCGGATGCAGTCAGGATCTCTTCAATCACTTTGTCCAGCCTCCTTCACCGCTTCTTCCACGGCGCGCTCGTATTCCGGTAAAACAGCGTCGAGCGCATTCTTCAGGAATGGATTTGCCTTCGTGCGGCCGCCGTTTCTGGTCGCATGACCATGCACCAGCAGATGCGTCAGCCTATGGTCAGGGGCTTTCACATACCAGATATATCGCTTCATTCCGTTGCCGGCATCTTCGGCCTTTACAGCTATATTCTTGTAGAATGAGCTATCTTTTCGCTTAGACCGCGGCGCCGTTGCCCTCGTGATTCTTCTCAGCTTATCGCTTGACTGTTCGCCCACATCATTGATACGGTCAATCACATCCTGCGCATACACGGTCAGCGCATCAGAAAGTGCAGCCGGCAGATTGCCCACTTGGATGCTTTTATCCATAGATACCGCCCTCCTCCGCAGACGCACGCGCGACCGTGATCTCCAGCTCTTGGCCGTTCCGGTAGGTACGCAGCACATGGTAACGCTGGCCGTCATACTCCAGCAGCCGCTCGTTTTCGTACTCCAGATAGTCCGCCAAAATAAACTTGCATTCTGGATAGACATCAACCGCCTGCGCCTCGTAATATTCCCGCTGGCCAATACTCGCCAAACGGCAAAACACGTCCCGCTCGCCGGCGTTGCCGATCAATGTGATGACTTCGTTCACGTTGTTCCCTCCTGATAGCCGCTCGCCATCATCAGGCAGGATTTGAGCGCGTTATATCTGACCATGTACTCTGCGGCCTTGCCCGTGTCGTCCGTATACTCCGCTTTGCAGTATAGCTTGACGGCATTGAGCACCAGCGGGTCGATCACATCCTCCGTGTCCTCCGATGGATTTCGCACGCCGCAAACCCGCAGATCCGCCAGGCAGGCAGAGATGGAGTCTGCCACATCATCGTCCAGTTTCGTGTGACTGATGCGGAGATAGGTCTTCACCTTCGTCAAGAGGCCCTGATCAATTTCCATATGGTTTCCTCCTCTCTGACGGCATCGGCGGGGCGATAAAGCCCCGCCTCGGATAACGATCAGGTCGCCGCGCGGTTAAATCGCACAACAGCATCGGACACGGTCAGTTTGCCGTCCGCCAGCGCCATGGCGCGATACACACGGGAGCCGGCACGGAACGCGACAGAGTCGTCACTGGTGACCTCCGGTGCGCGGGCGATGTTCATGTGATAGTACGACAGCTCGCCGAACAGGATGTTGTCGGCGGTCAGATTGTCGTCCAGAATCACCGGATAGCCAAGAATGTTGTGCTTTGCCGGAGACTCCGCATCCGCATGGACGACGGGCTGGCCCTGGGTGTCCGTGATGCCGATCACGTCCGTATAGAACAGCTTGCGCGGCATCACAAAGACGGCATCGGTCGCATAGCCAGTCGGCAGCGCAGCGATGATCTTGATCAGATCCGCATAGGTCGCTTTCGTTTTGGTGAAGGTGCCGGTCGCCGTATCCAGCGTTTTCAGGATACCAGTCGCCTGGCTACTGCCGGTTCCGGTAAAGACTGCGGCGTCCAGCGCGGCCTCCAGCTTATTGGCCAGACGGCCGACAAGCCAGGTCTCGAACGCATCGATGGACATGGTCTGCACATCAGCAGTGATCTCGACCGTCTTGATCAGCATGTACGCGCCAAGGGAGACAGAGGTGATCGTATCAGCGGAATCGGTGGCAGCCGTGCCAACAGCGACCCAGCTTGCGGAATTCACGGTGCCCTCCACGGGGATCGTGATATTGCCTGGGATATAGGTCATCGTAATGCGCGACAGGATCGGGTTCCGATCGAACACGCCGACGATTCTGTTGAGCGTCTGGGTGGGGATCGCAGCAGTGGCCGTCACCGCCGTGCGCTGCTCGGCGCTCAGGCTGCGGCCCTGCAGATGCATGAGGTAGGCCTCGCGATATTCCGCCGAATCAACGGTGAAGCGCGCCTGCGTCGGCTCAGCAGCGCTCGGCGCTTCGATCGTGCGTCCGGTCACGATGCCGGCGGCGATGTTGGATCGCAGGCGCTGACGCGCCTGCATTTCATTCAGGATCTGCTGGCGCTCCGCATTCAGGGCGTCGGCCTCGTTTTCCAGTGCGGTCAGCGCATCGCCGCTGGCCGTCTCCGCCTCCTGCTGGATGGCAGCCAGGCGCGCATTGATTTCATCAAGTCTCATAGTTGAATTCCTCCTGTGAATTAAGTTTGATTTTCAAGCGCAGTCTTCTGCGCCTATCGTCAAGCTCTGCCTCACTCCGGGCTGCAAGACCGATCACTCCGTCGGCCCAGCTGCGAGCATTGATTTCTGTATTATCGTTTGCGGGGATGCTGACCGCAGACACGTCATAGATCTTCTTCACCGTGCGGTGCACGATCGTGCGCGTCTCGGCGTCCCAATAGCAATCACCGACGCGGAAGCGCCAGGACATTTTCGTGATCATCTCGGCATCAATGTCCGCGTACAGGCCGCGGGCGCCCTCGGTGCGGCCGAGGTCGGCGGCCATAAACAGGCCTGCATTGTCCGGCCCAACGATCAGGCTGCCGTTTGTGCTGCGCGCAAACACCCGCCCTGCATGGTCAAACTGCATGATGACATCGCTCATATCGCAGTCGTCAAAACAGCCGCGCTCAAAGCGCTCATAGATCGGTTCATCGCCGTCATAGCAGAGCACATACGGCTCATAGCGTGCGGCATAGCCCTCCACGTAGTAGTTCGTTTCGATGCGCTTCTCGGCTTCCTTTTTCGGCAGCAGCACAAGTGATCGTGCCTGCGCGTTCGCCTTAAATTTAATCTTATTCTCCGGCGTCATTTTCGTCCTCCCCTTCCACCGGCTGCGGATGCACCGCCTGATCCAGTTTGCTGATCTCTGCGTACTCCTTACGGATATATCGCTTGTCCCCGTCCGGCACGTGCGGCAGCTGCCAAATGTCCATCACATCATTCGTGCTGAGGATTCCGCGGTCGAACATCTGCGAGCTGACCTGCAGCTTGTCACTGTTGGTCATATACTGCAACCGGTTTGCGCTCCACATGATGGAGTTCCCGCGCGCAAGTTCTGCCCGCGTGAACGTCATACAGGTCATGGCCTGCGACAGCTGGAGGGCAAACGGCTCAATTTTCCCCTCGTAGTACGCGCTCCATGCATCGCCGACCGTCTTATTCTGCAGCACATCCTCATTGCAGCCGAAGTAGTTGAGCACGCGCGTCTGGATGATCTGCATCTGCTCCGGATCCACGATCTCCGGCTGGGACTTGATCTGCTGCACATTGGTGTAGGTATTCGGAAACAGAGCCAGGCCGCCGGAGTCCGGGCCGAGGTTTTCAGCTACGAACTTCTTGCGTTCCTTTTTCAGGTCTTCCGCCTTGGCAAAGTTATTCACCGTAGCCATGAAGCGAAAGCTCGCGCTGTTGCGAATGCCTTCTTCAATACCCTGATTCTGCACGTTCAGCAGCTGCAGCGTCGGCCGCAGTGCCGCGTTGTTCTCGCCCTTGATGTCGCTGCTGTACAGATATTTGCTGACCACACCACAGCGCGCCAGCTCGATTGCAGCCTTCTGCCCGCTGCGGAATGTATAGCGCAGCCACGGCTCGCCAGATACCTCGATGATCTCCACCTGCATCGGATTGACCGGGTAATAGCCGATCAGTTTCTCAAATCCGTCGAGCACAGGGACGATAAAACACGTGTTCTGCGCATCGTAAATCGTGGCGACCTTGTAAACGAACTGCGCAGACGTCATAAATGGATTCGGCCTGCCGTCCAGGAGTGCCTTCTGCGCTTTCGTGTTTGCGCCGCTGACGACTGGCGTCAGCTTGCTGCAGTGATTGGCAAAGGTATGAATACAGGAGCGCGTCAGCTCCATTTCGTAAACCCCGCCGTCGTATGTTGAGAAAACGGGTGTATACCCGTCGAGCATTTCAAAATAACCGCCCAGCTGTTTTGCCGCTTTTCCTTTGCCGAAAAGCTTTGTAAATGCGCCCATCCGGCTCCCTCCTGTTCTAATTCTTGAGCTGCTCGCCAATCTGATCGTACCATTTCTGGCGAACCGTCAAGGCATCCATGACGGCGACAAAGCCGTCGATGTGCGTCCGCGGTTCGAGCTTGACCGGTCGAATCTTCCGCGTTTCTTCGTTCTGCTTCATGCCCACGTTCAGGAAGTGTGCTTTCAGCAGATTATTCGCGCCGAGCAGCAGCTTCTTATCGCGCAGCAGCCCGTCCACCTCATGGATGACCGGCGTCAGGTTTTCACCCTGAAACACATCGTCCATGTGGAACCCGTACTGCTCCATCTGCTGCACGAGATACTGCGCGGAATACCGGTCATAACCAACCTGCAGCGGTAGGATCTCATAATCCTCGACGAGCATACGGAACCACTCAAAGCAGTCATTGTAGTCCACGAAATTCTCCCCGCTTGGCTGGACCAGCTCCGCCGAAACATATATGCGGTAAGGCACACCCTCCCGCTCCTGCAACTCATCAATTTTATTCGAAGGCATAAAAAACTTTGCAAAAGTGTATAGCTTGCCGTCCCGCTCAATTACCACGCAGCAGGCCGTCAGGTCAGTAGTCTGGGACAGGTCGATACCGCCGACGCAATAGGTGCTGCGGAAATCCTCCAGACTGTACTCGCCGCCACTCACCGCATCCACCACAGCAAACGGCAGCCATGCCTGCGTGCTGCTCTGTTTGATGTTGCAGTACTTGGTCATAAACTCGGCTCGCTTGCTCAGGCTATTGCGCGCGATGGCGATCTCCTCTCTGAAAAAGTCCTCGGAGACGCTGACGCCCATGTTTGGATTACTCTTGCGCAGCTCCTCGATGTCGTCCCATTTTTCCACGTCGTCGATCAGATATAGAATTGGCAGCAGCCTGCGCTCCTCGCTGGCGCCCATTAGGACAGCCGTCGCACGCATCATCAGCTCATCGTATGGTCCATCGTTGACGTATCCGGCCGTGCTGATACTCAGGATCATGGGCTGCTTGCGCGCGCCGAGCGCAGACTTCATGACTTCGTACTGTTTCAGCCCCTGCTCAGCCGGCCAACTCGCAATTTCGTCACACACCGCCAAATGCGGGTTGAAGCCGTCGCTCTTCTTGGCATTGAACGCCAGCGGGCGAATACTCGTGTTTGTTGTCTCGAGATACACGTCTGAGCGCCGCTTCTGCGCCAGCTGCGCAAGTTCCGGCTCCTGAAGCACCATGCGGAAGAAATTATCGTATACGATGGCCGCCTGCTCCAGCTTGGGTGCCAGGCAGTATATCTTCGCGCCATACTCTCCGTCCAGGTAAGCCATGTAAGCGATACAGGCGGAGGCGAACAGGCTCTTGCCGTTTTTGCGTCCCATGACCATAAACACCTCTCGGAAGATCCGTAGGCCGTCCCCGTCCACGATGCCGAACATCAAGCACACTGTCGACTTTTGCCACAGCTCCAGATGAATCAAATCGTTGCGCCCCTCGCAGTGATGGCAGAACGTCTCGATAAACGCGATTGCACGATTTGCTTTCCGTTCGTCGAAATAAAAAAGACCATCGCGCAAGCCCGCGGTGATCTTCTCGTAAAGAATCCGCACCCACTTCCCGACGACGACCTCTCCGGTCGTCATCTTGTGGTAGTACTCCTGAATGAAATTTGCGTAAGGCGTCATTTGTTCATCAGCTCCGCCAGGCGGCTCTCTTTCTGCGCCGGCGGCACCAGCTCGAGCAGCTGCTTCGTAATGGCGTTCAGATTTTTCGTCAGACTGATGTGCACATCTGCGGCAGCGGCCTTTTTCATGCCGCCCTGATTGGCGCCGTTCTGGTAGTGCTCTACCCATCCGGTTTCGTTGATCTGCACCTCAAGGTCTTGGAGGCTCACGGTAATGAAAGCCGCTCGGTCAATCAATGATTGGCAGGTTTCGAGCTTGTTTGGCTCCAAATCCTTAAAAATCTCCTGCAGCCGCTTCTTTTCGCGGTCAACTCTCGTCTTTTTGGTCAGTTTCGCCATTTCTACACCCCCTTGCGTAGCGCGCGGAGTAAAATTTAACTCCCCGGCTCGGTCCCCTACCCTCGTTTTTTCGCTGCGCGATGGGGGGGGAGTCCAGCCGCTCGGTCAGTAATTTGTGTTGCGGATGATCTCGCCACCTGGGCCGTACAGGCATCTGCCCGGCGTTGTCTTCCTCGGGTCGCGCTCTTTGTTGTGGCAGGTCTGGCACTCGTACCGAAAGCGCCGTGGGTTCAGACTGATTTCCGGATCGTTGCAGTTGATATCGTCCAACCAGATAGTGTGATGCACGATCACCCCCGGCTCATCGTGGCACACCTCGCACATGCCGCCATCAAGCGCGAGCCTGTAATCGATGTATGCTTGTCTCGCGCGTTTCCACGCTTGCGTTTTGTAAAACTGTTTTTGTGTCACAGCATCCAGCCCATAAGAAAAGGACCGGGCACAAGCCCGATCCTCCCAGTGAATATATACGCTTTAGAGTTTGGACACAGAGGCAGCCGCACTCGGCTTGGCCTCTGCCTCGATACCGCACAGCTTTTTGAGTCTGGCCGCGACCTTTGGTCCTTTATACAGCCTCGTATCCCGGAACGTCAGAAAAGATTCCTGCCCATCCGCAGACACATAGCTGATGATGAAGAGAATTCTCCTGACCTTCTTTTCCTTCTTGCCGGCGCCGCTGATAGCGCCGACCACAGCACCGGTACTTCCGAACAGCAGGCCTCCAGCGACAGCCCGCGCAATCGGCGACTTGTCTTTCACAAGCACCTGCACGTCCGAGCCATAGAAAACATCCGTGATCTGAGAGTAGGCCAGCGTCGCCATGTCCTTGTTCCCGACACCCTTCTGCAGCTCCAGATGATCTTCATACAGTGCGACATCCACAGCGTCGCCCTTTTTGAACTGTCCAAGGTCTTCCTCGATGCAGAAATAGTCGCTGATGATGCTGCCCTTTTTACTCTTGAAGAATCCCATTGTTACCCCTCCGCTTCTTGTGTTCCCCTATATTTTACATTCTTGTTCGAGAATATGCAACCACAATATTGCACAGCAAAGCGCCGGAACCCGAAAGCTGGACCGGCGCTTCACAAATGAGAGACTGACAGAGATATTCGATCCACGCGCCCCGTCGGGCGCGACCGCAACAAAGGAGAAAGGAAGAGAGGTATTTCACAATGGAAGGTGTGGGATTGGTCTCTCTCACAATCCCGCGATATCACTTTAACACAGATTTTCGCGGAAATGTTCCCGATTTTTTCCCACCTTGCGCTCACATCTCCGTGAGACCGTACATCGTTATCGTGAAATTCCGCAGTGCGCAATCCTTCCAGCGGTAAGCAGTTGTTTTCTCGATGGCCAATTCCCGGCACAGCCGCTCGACGCCTCCGATACACGGCGTGATGTAAAATCGCTGCAGCACGCACCTGTCCCGCTCGGAGAGCTGATTCAAGGCACGATCCACGCGGCGTACACGGTTCTCTGTCAAGCGCTGCGCCTCTTCCAGCCGCTCGCGCTTCAGGATGTTGTTGACGAGCGCATCGTCCCTGCCGTTTGAGCCACCGGCGACCGGGCTGCCGTCCGCCGAGGCACTGCGGATGCTCGTGATCTCCGTCGCCAGGTCAGCGATCTGACCGCTGATGTTTGCAATTGCCGCCTTTCGGTTCATGTAGTTGCGCAGCTCATCGGCCGCCTCCCGCTTCCAGTCCAATTAAGTCACCTCCACATAGCGCCAGCTCTGCGGTGGGCGCTTGATTTTGCCCTTGTCATGGCAAGCGTTGCAGTCAGTTGCCCATTTCGCATCGCAATCATCGCACTCATACGGACGACAAAGCGTGCTCAGTGCGCGAGGCTTATCATAGATTCGCAAGCCTGATATGCGCCATGCCCAGCCTTCCCGCCCGCCGAGATACGCCTCGGCCGCATCGCGGGTCAAGCAGGCGTCATCAAAGATCTCGTCCGCCGGGACAACGCTCCAATCCGGCAAGCATATGCCATATCTCTCCGGGCTGACGCTACCGCCAAAACGGAGGAGGTGGACAGTGTCATAGCACTCAAACTCGCCGATGACCTTACCGCCACCGTAAAATTGCGGCTTTGGATAATCCGTCTCGATATAGTCCTCGTGCGGGTATCTCGGTTGCGTACAGTAGATATAGCACTTAAACGGCGTGTGCAGCTTTGGGCGGCTCTTGCGCACCTCAACGGTCTTTGTGCCATTGGCGATCAGCTCGCACCATTTGGGGCGGATGCTGATAAGTACGGCCTTACTCATTGTGCAGCGCCTCACTTCCCGGGACGACACGATCCCAACAGGCCGCGCACAGTACTTCTTTTACCTCTCGCTGATGAACATGTCCATGCGGGCACGGTTTGTTCTTCGGCTCGTAACCGTAGGTATTCGGGCATCCAAAACACCCGCCAATACAGGTTTCGTCCACCGCGTCCGGATGCTCCAGCGCCAGCAGCTCGCGGAATGTGCAGCCGTGCGACTTCCGCACAAGCATGTCTACCCGAAAAGCGTCCCAATTCGCCGTCGGCACGCCGACATAGTCGCACCACGCGCGTTCCAGCTTCGCACCGGCAGATTCCGCCCAGTCCGGAAGAAACACGACGTAGTCCACCGCCTCCATCTCCGCGAAACAGATGCGCATATAGTCCAGCTTGGTCAGCCCCTCCGGCGCTGTGGCCGGATTGATGATCGTCGCGCCCAGCCGCTCAAGTTGTGCAGCCGCTCGGGCGAATTTTCCCTTATAATCCGGATCCCCGGCGATTTTCCCTGATATGTAGATCTTCATGGTTGCCCTCCTTATCCGATCAATGTCGGTATTTCGTAATTGCACCAGAGCACTTCCGTGCGCCTATTGCCATTCTGGTTATAGGCCTTCCGCTCGATGATGTTCCAGCCACTCAGTTCGCTGTCATACATGGGTGAGTGATACCCGGATAGAATAACCGGCCCCGGGTGCGCTTTCAGCGCTGCCAGCAATGCCTCGTGGTCTGCGTCTGTCATTTCGTGCCGATACTGCTTTCCGCTGCGCGTTTCAAGCAAATACGGCGGATCTGCATAGATCAGCACGTTCTCGTGCCGGAAACGCCGAATCAGCTCCAGCGCCGGGCGATTCTCTATCTGTACTTCTTTCAGCCGCTCGGCCGCGGCCCGTATGTTCTCGGGCATATCGTTCCAGCAGTTCAGGCAGTAACTACGCTCACGCGCATAAACGTCGATTTTGAATCCGGTCTTTTGATACGTCTTGAAGCCGTGCCCCATCCTGCTCCGGATACAAAACCGCACCGCACGGTCGAAGTCTGTTTCGCCGCGATTCTCGTAAGCATCGTCAAATATTGCGCGCGCATATGGCGTCAAGTCGATTTCCCGGGCAAGCCGCTCGGGGTCTGCACGCAGGACGCGGAAAAAATTCACGATATCCCCGTCGATGTCGTTCACGGTCTCGATCGCCGATCGCGGTTTGTTGAACAGTACGGCCAAAGAACCGGCGAACGGCTCCAAATAGGATCTGTGCGGCGGCATAATTTGCACGATTTCATGTGCCATGCCCCACTTTGCGCCGGGGTAGTTCAAAAGTGCATTCACTGATTCGCCCCCATCACATGGCCACCGCATCAGCGAGTGCGGCCATCGTCTCAATTTTCCCGGGCACTGCATACTCCGGGAGGTTCGCTGCCACAACGGCCGCAGCCATCGGCGGACAGACGGCATTGCCGCATCTGGCTACTTGCTGTGTCTTCGGGTATGGCTTTCCGGCCGCATCATGGTCGATGATGTAATCCGGCGGAAAGCCCATGGCGTTGTACAGCTCCCGAGGCGACAGCATCCGCAGGCCAATGTCCGCGATATAGTACGGCGCCCCGCCGATTGACAGGAGCAGCAGATCGTCCTCGCCCAGCGCATAGCCGCAGTACCGGTTCAGCAAGTCGCGGATCTGCGGCCAATGGTGCAGCCGCTCGGATGTGCCGATTTTACAAAGCACTGCCTTGCAGCAGCCAAACACGCCGCCCGCTGTCTGTGTCGGCAGCGGCTCCGACGGCCGTGTGCCGACCTCGTCCCGCTTGTACTTGACTACATGTGCAGCAACCACGGCTTCCCGGTCGTGACTCGTGACCGTATGCATCGGGCTTTGCACATCCAACGGCCGGCCGCCGCCGTAATACTCCACCAGATTCGCGCAGGTAAGGCCGTAACGGTTCGCGGCGTCCACCGTGCAGATGGGCTTATCTAGGCCAGCCGCTCGGGCGCTTTCTGTTTTCTCCGTGTGATACTGGATCAGTGACGAGGCAACAAGGCAGGCCTCTTGTTTCGATACAGTCGTAGGTGCAGGCTCGTGCAGGCTCCTTATTCGATTCCCGCCCCCGGTCTGTCCAATGCACATCAGCGATGTGGTTACAAGCATCTGACCGCCGCCACCGCCTGTGCGGACGGTGTTCATCGGCGCGGAGACCGGTGCCCCGACACTGTTGCTGGTATTCGTCATCGTCAGCGGCGTGAGGACCGGCCGACAAATGCCACCGGTGTGCTTTGCCGTAATCGTTTTACACGGCTCTTGGCTATCCGTGACGTGCCCACCTCCTGAATGGTTGCACTCAACGATGAACGGCGCCCCGGATTTGATCGTGAACTTGTCCACGCCACGAATGATGCGGCGCATGGTGTTGTCCGCCAGCGGCCGGACGGCGGAAATGCCGTACCGCTCGTGGATTTCATCCTTCGTCGAAAAAATCGAAGGGCACGGCAGCGACCAGTCGATGATCTCCGCGGCGCTTCGCCATGGCAGCAGTTTTCCGCTGCGCACTTCCGCACTGTCTCGCGGGGCGTGTGTGCGCTCCGGCCAGACGATCGCACGTCCGTCGCAGCGGGCAATCAGCACCAGCCGACGTCTGGTAGTCGGCGCACCATAGTCGGCTGCCACCAGCTCGCGCCATTCCACGGTATACCCCAGTGCCCGAAGCTGCCCGACAAACTTCTGGAACGTCGTACCGGCCAGTTTCTTTACCGGCTTCCCCTTACGCACCGGCCCCCACGTCTGGAACTCTTCGACGTTTTCAAGGATGATGACGCGCGGGCGCACCTTCGCCGCCCAGCGCAGGACGATCCACGCGAGGCCCCGGATTTTGCGGTCAACAAGCGCCGCGCCCTTTGCCTTTGAAAAATGCTTGCAGTCCGGCGAGAACCATGCCAGCGCCACCGGCCGACCTCGGCAGACCGCCTCCGGATCTACATCCCAGACAGATGCCTGGTAATGCTCCGTGTACGGATGGTTCGCTTCGTGCATCCGGATCGCTGCCGGGTCGTGATTGATCGCCGCATTGACGATTCGCCCCAGCGCCAGCTCAATTCCCGTGGACGCGCCGCCGCCACCGGCAAAGCTGTCAACGATGATCTCGCCGTCAAGTGTCTCCTGTGTGCGCAGCATCATGTCGCCTCCCCCGCGCCGAGTGCGAGCTGCCCGGCGGCATACAGCTCGTACACCGTCCGGCCGCGATCATCTGCCATATACGGCAGGAAGATCTGCTGCATCGGCACATCACAGGATTCGATCAGCGCCATTTGTGCCAGCACCCAGTCGCGCACGTTCCGCCACGCAGTCATTTCCGCCTGCTCGCGGTCGGCCTTGATCTTCTGATTTGCAAACACCCGCAGCGTCCCATCCACGGCCGCCGGCAGGCGGAAGCCACGCGGCCCAACCGGCGTGTCGATCCCAAACGCGATCGCCTGCGGCTTGCCATTATCGTAGTCAATCATGATCTTGGTGGCGCCGTGGCGTGCAAGCGCGCCTTGGATTTCCCCGATGGACGTATATACGTCCACTTTCGTCGTATAGTTTTTGATTGCCATGTGCCCACCTCACTCCGGATCGCCGAGAAACCGGATCACGCCCTGACGCAGCTGCACCCGGTACGGCTCCAGCTCCACGGCCGTCATGTACTTATGGCCGAATAGTTCTTTCATGTTCTGCCAGTCCTCCCACATGACACGATACACTGCGCGCCCGCGCAGGCACACCAGCACAAACGCCAGTGCGCCCATATTGTCGTGCGATTCCAGTGCACGCGCCTGCTCTTCCGTGACTGCACTTTGCAGGATGCGGTCTTTGTCTGTTGCCTTGGCCTCGAACACTACGCTGCTTCCGCCGCATAGCGTGCCCTGAAAATCCGGCTGCGCCTGCTTGGTGAAAACCGCCTCGAACGACCAGCAGCCGCTCGGATTCTGATGCCGGCCGGAAATGACCTTGATTGGCTCCGGCGTCTTGTCGATCTCCGCGATGCCATGCGCCCGGTAATACGCGCAGGCCGTGAGGATCTGCGCCTCAAAGCCTTCCCCGGTCGCACGGCTGATACTTCCCTGTGCCTGACGCGCTGGGTTTTTCGCCGACTCCTCGGCGTGGAAAAACTGCAGCGCCTTTTCATACGCCACAGGATCCAGCTTGCGCGCCGCCTGTTTCTGATAGCGCGGCGGCAGGCTGTCCATACGGATTCCCATTGTGTGCACTCCTTCCTATGCGGTGTCTTTGATCTCGTAATACTCCTGCCACGGCCAGCCGCTCAGTTCGTGCCAGCCGCTCTTATACTCCGACCCATCGTCAAAGCGATAGAGATGCATCCCCCGTCTGGCCTTCGGCTCTTTTCTCCACGTCTCGGCCTTGGTCACCTGATAGCGGATCTCCGGCTTGGCCATGCCGGCGCTGCAGGTATACCGCCGGCGGCGGATGCCCTGCTCGCGGCAGCGGCGCATGGTGGAGCGTGATTCCTTGATGAGGTAGGACGCGAGCTTTGCGTGGTTCTTGCGGTCATCGAGCATCTGGAAGCTGATAGACCCCGCGCCATTGGTCACCTTTGTCCAGGCGGCGGCGATGATCTGCGCGTCAAAGCGCGGCAGGAGGATGTGATGATGCACGTTCGTCATGTGCTTGGTTTCGAGCACAGCGATGTATTTCAGGCGCTTGCCCGCTTTGGCGTACGCCTTGCGCAGCTCGCGGAAGAACGCGGCCCTGTCCCGCTCGGCCTGTTCCAGTGTGATGGTTTTACACCAGTAGTGCAGCACCAGGTGGAAGTCGCCATAATGGTAGTTGCAGTTGATGAGCCAACGCAGATGTTCCTCGGCCACGCGCTCGTTGATGCGCTCCTGGCGGAGCGATGTCTCCCCGTCGAATGAGCGCTTGCGCGGCTTGACCTCCTTGCTGTGCACACGGGATGAATACATTTTGCGGTGCTCGATCGTGTCGCCGCACACGACGGTGCGATGTACATACGGCATGATTGCCTCCCTGTCTGTCTCCGGTCGAGTTAGTAATTGGTCTTACCGAAGCTGAAAACGCCTTGCGGCGTCAGCTTTTTCGGCTTGCAGGGCGGGCAACTGTATGCTATAATATATATTGTGTAGCGCGCCCTGTGCGCTATTGGGTTTTCACCGCCTGCGGGTTTGACGATCTTCGCAGGCGGTGTCTTTTTATGTCTCCGGCGGCGCCCACATGACGCGCGCCCCGCGGACCGCCTCGTGCCATGGTATGCCCCACAGCTCCGCCGCGCACTGGATCGCCGCGAACGGCGATGCGCACGGTACGATCACGGCCTTGCGCCCCGGGAGCGCCACCCGCGCGCGGCCTTTTGCGGCCCAGCGGTCATGCCGGCGGCGCATGGCCAGCTCTGCCGGTGACATATATACGACCTCCGGACGTCTCATGCGACGCCGAGCGCAGCGAAGATGATGTGAAACAGCCACCCCGCCAGCGCGATACCGGCCATGAAGGACGCGCAGACGATGCCATCCTCAACGCCCCATACGATGTAGCGGCGGAATTTTTTCTTGTCGCGCGGATCTCCGAATACCTTCATTCGCCGTCACTCCCCTCTGCCGTTCGGTACAGCATCTGCATGTTGTTCGCGCAGATAGCGCACATCGGCACATCGTGGATATGCCGGACGCCGTCCACACTTCCGCAAAACGCACAGCCCGGCGCATACTTGCGCAGGATGATGTTGTCCGCGTCTATATAGATCTCCATGGGATCTCCCGTCCGGATGCCCATCGTCTGGCGCAGCTCCTTCGGCAGCACGATGCGGCCGAGGTCATCGACCCTTCTGATGATTCCTGTTGCTTTCATTGGTTTCTCCTTTCTCGTTACTGATATTTGATTGCTGCGCGCAGGGTATCGATGGGGATATCCAACCCCCGCCCGAGCGCGAGCAGGTCGTTGATGGTCATGCCGCCGATGTTCTGCAGCCGGTTCGCCGCCGTCTGGCGGCAGCAGCCGATCAGGGTCTCCGGCTTGACGCCCTGCACCCGGATCTGACCATAGAGCAGCGTCTGCAGCTGGTCATAGCGGCTCGTGCGCTTCCTCAGTTTTGGCATATGTACCTCTCTCCTTTAAAAAATGTGCTGATATTGAAAACTTCGGCGTTCTCTGATATACTGCAAATGGAAAACATGGAAATTCTGCGTATGAAAGGATGTACCACTCATGGTAAATGAAGATTGCGCCCGTGATTTGCTGCAATACCTCGACAGGTGTCTTGAAATCAGCAGTACCGGAAAACGTGTCAAGCCCATAAAGCTCAAAAAGGTGCTTCATGAGGAGCCGCTCAGCAATTACACATCCGACGACATTTACAATGCTGCGGAATATCTGGTGAAGCTTGGGCTAGTCAATCTGCCCATCCCGCGCAGCACAGCACTCAAGGGCGGAGCACGTTCATATGTTTTTACAGGTATTTCGGCAAAAGGAACTGAATACTTAAAAGTGACGAGAAATCCAACCACATGGGAAAAACTAAAGTCCCATTTCCCAAGTGTGTTCAACGCTGCCATATCCAGCATTTCCTCCTTCATCCTCCAAGCTGGAATAGAACTGCTGAAGTAAGGAGAGGAAAATTCATGGATCACACACTTACCAGAGACGCGAAAAAGGCTCTCGCTACGATCTACAAAGCCTATAAATCGAGGCGCGCAAGCGGAGAAGCAAAATCCTCCGCAGTTTATTTCGATACCGAATCACACGATGCCGCCGCCATTGATGCAGCCGTCTCCGACAGCTTGGCAGAGCTGTCAAACGCGAAATATGTAAAAACGGACATCTGCGGCAATTACACGCTTACCGATTCCGGTATCATATTCATGGAGAATTTGCCCGTCGGCACCATAAAGGAATGGCTATCATTCTCCGCCCAGTTCATCCCCTGACAATCCGGCGCAAAAGCGCTCGAAGTCCGCTTCGGTTCCGGCACGGAATCGCTCCACATCAATGCCGGTAATACTCAGCTTCGATACGCCGTCCTTCACGTCAAGGCGGATGCCGTCAACGCCGACGCCGATCATAACGCCGTCGAGCAGTACCGCGCTCTGCCTTCCGTTGCTCGCGATCATCATTTTCGTCGCTTGGTACATGTCCTCACCTCCAATCGAACAAATTTCATGCAAAACCATCTGCAAAGTCTTGCGGATGGTTTTTACTTCACCTTTTCAAGATACTTTTAGGTGAAAAAAATTTGGTCCACTTGTTCAGGGCTGAGGTTCAGGATGTTCTTCATCGCGAGCACTTCCCCGAGTGAGAATTCTGCCCCTCGTGTTTCATTGAGCTTTGCGTTAAAACGGCTCAGGCTAATCCCAATTCTGCTAGCTGCCTGTTCTTGTGTCATGCCGCTCTCTGTAAGTTTCCCTTTCAGCATGTTCGCCTGCATATTATCACCTCCGTCGGAGAAATTCACCTTTTTAGGATACTTTCATTATACACGGCTTTGTGTCCTTGTCAAGATACTTTTTGTTGACTTTAAGAAAGAATGTGTTATTATTAAGATACGAACAAGAAAGGAATATCATTATGAGCATTGGAGATAAAATCAAATACAATAGAATTCGGCTCGGTCTAACCCAAACGCAGCTAGGCGAGCGCCTCGGCGTTAAGAAAAACGCAGTAAGCAAATGGGAATGCGGCCGCGTTGATGATATTCCAACTTCAAAGTTAAAAACTATGGCTTCGCTCTTTGAAGTACCAATCTCGTATTTAATAGATGACTCAGTAGAGCGAGAAACCGTACCGCCAAAAGGCGAAAACAAAAACGTCGTCCGCATCGCCGGCCGCGACGGAAGCTTCATCGAAAAAAATTTGAGCGACGACCAGGTCGCCGCTCTGAAAACACTCATTGACCAACTCCCCGAAGCCGATGACCTTTGATGTAATCCTCGAATTGCGCATATACCAGCCGCTCGAGCGGCGAGGTTAAGAAGCGCTGCCGCCGGTACAGCTCCTGCATCCTGCTCCATCGGAATTCGGCAGCCGCTCGGCTGATGTCGCACAGCCGCTCGATGTCCTCGGCAGACCGCACGCCGCAGCCCCAGAGCACACAGGCCGGGGCAAGCAGACGCGACGCGAACACATTGGCCGCCTGCTCGATGGGGTTGTCACCCGGATCCGGCTCTCGGCACACGAGGTCATACCGGCCGACGTGGCCGAGGATGATGTGCCCCAGCTCATGCGCGCAGGTAAAGCGCTGCCGCGCGGGAATTGTCAGGTTGGACACCATGATTGTCGGCGCGCCGCCGATGACGGTGGACATGCCGTCGTTGTTGTCCCGCTCGGCCGGCGTATACCTCCGCACGGACACGCCCAGCGCGCGGCACACGCCGCTGATCCTGACCGGCAGCTCCGTCACCTTGCAGTCGATCAGAATGCGCCACGATGCATCGCGCGCGTCTTTGTAGTCTTGATAGTTCACCTTTCATCGCCTCCGCGCTTATTATGCGCAGGGGCGGCGGCGTGGCACAGTCCCTTTTATCGTACATCAAAGAAAGAATAGACATTCAAGCCACAAAATGATAAAATTGCTTTATATCTCCTTACGATAAAACCAACGCAAAAGAAAGATGGAAGTTGAATATGAGCTACGATTTTTTAGCTATTGACTTTGAGACGGCCAATGCGAGCCGCGGAAGCGCCTGCTCTGTTGGCATTGCAGCCGTGTCCGGCCAGCGTATCGTTGATACATATTACTCACTCATCAAGCCGCGCGTGGCCGGATTTGATCCTTACAATATTTCTGTGCACGGCATTACGGGCAATGATGTTGCAAATGCCAAAACGCTGGACGAGCTTTGGCCTGATATCTCCAGTATGTTTTCACTGCACACGCCCGTTTTTGCGCATAACGCCCAATTTGACATGACAGTTCTGCTGCAGTCTTTGAGCTACGAGATTGCTGACTTTATATACGTTGACACTTTGGACGTTGCTCATTCTCTCGGCATCGCTAAGGTTAGGCTAGATCACTGTGCTGATGTGCTACACATCCAGCTTGGGCAGCATCACAACGCACTTGACGATGCGCAGGTATGCGCAATGATTGCCGTCGCAGGAATTCAAAACAGTCGCTGCTTGTCCGTCTGGGAATACCTTGCGACCTCTCCAGACATAGGCCTCCATCATTACGCTAATGTTATTCCAGCGCATGAGCCGGTGCGCAAACCAGCACACGAGCCGTCGTACTATAAGAAATATTCAAATGCGCCTCAGCCACGCGACATCTCACCAACAGTTTGCACAATCGACAAATGCAATCGCCTCTATGGCAAAAACGTTGTCTTTACCGGCGAACTCAGCATCGACCGCAGAAAAGCGATGCAGATTGCCGTAAACTGCGGCGCAACCGTTAAATCATCCGTGTCCAAAAAAGTACATTACCTAGTCCTCGGCGAGCAAGATCCGGATGCCGTCGGCGCAAGCGGACACAGCACAAAAGAACTCAAGGCGCACGAGCTCAACAGTAATGGGCAAGCGCAAATACAAATCATCAATGAGCGCGAGTTTTTGGAGCTCGCGGATATGGGGGCAACAGTATGATAGAGCAAATCACTCTGGATATGTTGGATGAGATATCGGCTGAAACCGCAGCATATAAGCTGATTGAGCCGGCACTCATCGAGACAATGCGCAACGCGACTACGCCCGCGGACATGCTTATTTTCAAGGCCGACGGCGCACAATACAGTTCCTTATACCTTGGGAGCGAAAACAATCTTGTGTGCCGCATCAGCATCCGTGGCAGGCAAAGCTATGCAGCTATCCCAATCAAATACGAACAAATGATTCCAGCGGATATTGACTCATCTCACCTCAAGTCGGATCCGTATTATGTGCGCCTGCCTCTCACCAATGCGGAATCGATCGTCGGCTATGCACCGCTACTCTCCGCAATTCTCAATGATATGATCGATGCGCTGCCCACAGATTTCGGTTGCTGCTCTCGCTACGAGGCATGCAGCGATGCTGGCAAGTGCGTAAATCCAGATCAAGAGCTATCCACGCGCTGCTACTACAAGCGCAACCTGCACCGAGGCAAGATTTTTTACGGCATTAACAAGAATGTATAACCCTTCGAGTCTGTCATCATATGTGCTTGCACGCTTATTATGCGCAGGGGCGGCGGCACGGCACAGTCCCTTTTATCGTACATTATCCGCCTAACGGTGAGAAAAACGAGAGGAAGAATATCTATGAAAAAAACATTCGTAAAAAGCCGCCTATTGTCCATCATCGCAGCCGTGCTTCTGGTCTTGTGCCTGACGGCGTGCGGCAGCCAGAACGGCGGCGACACAAAGACGCCTGAAGTCGCCACTCCCCCAGATCTGACGGGTGAATGGGTGCAGTCAAACTCGGACTCGAAGGAAAGCTACCAGGCGGCTACCATCAGCGGCGACACGATCGAAATCTACTGGGTCAACACAGACAGCGAGTCCAAGTCCCTATATTGGGCTGGAACATTCGTTGCTCCGGAAACGGCCGATGAGCCCTATACATGGGAATCTGCGAACGATAAAGAGAAAACCGGCTCTGCCCTGTTGGCGTCCAGCGCTGATACCAAGACGTTCACATATGAAAAAGGTGAGATCAGCTACGAGGCATCGGCTCTCGGCACCACCAAAACCGTGCGCCTCGAAAAGGCGAAATAATCACAACCGCCCGGGTGCTGTGCGCCCGGGCGGAATTGGAAGTGCCCCGGTGCAGCGCACCGGGGCAGAAATAAAATTTAATTTGCTGATGTGACAAGTTCTTTACCTGATTCGCGCGATGTCCCCCGCGGCGAAGCCTTAATCAGCGCATCCTCCCAGCCCTCCGGAAATCCTATGGCATTGAGATTTATTGCGTTCCCGTATTTTGAAATCAACCGTTTAATTCCTTCGCAATACACATCATTCCACACATTGCAGTCCGGATATAACATTTTCACGGCGATAATTTCATCAAACAGCATTTGGCCCATTTTCTGCCACCCATCCGGCGAAGCCGGAATAGACGAAAATCGGCGATAATACAGGCGGCCGTAATGTGCACATGTATTCCGTAAATCCGTGCAGCATTTCAGCCAGCTTTGCACTTTCTTCTCGTTTTCAAAAATCACGGAATTTGCAAACTCAATTCTTTTCGCGCGCGGTAAGTCCGCGAAGAACTTCGATGTCATGCCAAACGTAAATAACTCAACAGCCGCCCAGATTGGGAACTTCCCACCATAATGCGCCTTGTGGTGCTGAACTAGTGGGGATTTCTTGTTGTTCTCTACTTCGCGATTGAAGTTTTTCATGAACGTGCTGTGCTTATGTTTCTTGTCATAATTACCGCTATTCTCATACCCGAGCGGCCCATATGTATGCGCATGAAAATATGCCAAGTGCGAGCGCATGAAAATTTCTACCTGCTCCAGAGCGCCAAGCAAAAGCAGCCGCATTTCACGGTCAAACTCATAGATCAGATAAACCGTCATGAAATCTGTCCCTTCGCGATAGGTTTCATCCTCCTTGCGAAACGGCAAAAAATACGCGCTGAACCGATAATAGTTCAACTGTGACAGAATTCTTTCTGCAATCCGCTCATCTCGGATATAGCAGCCTCGCTCCCTCAATTTCTCAATCTGCTGCTCATAAGTAGTCGCTGGCTTAACTTCCATATAAAAGCACCGCCAAACAATAAATGTTCCCCCGGGGACACATCGCGCAAAGCGGAGAGGTGCGGGGGATCCTGTTGTTAATATTATAGAACAATTTGTATAATTTTCAATACCTATACTGCATAAAAATTGCGCACATTTTTACTTGACAATTCACAAAAATACAAATGAGTATAGCTGAATCCCGCAGATTATAGTACTCAGCATAGGAGGAGGAATACCATGAAAGTCCCTGAGCCGCGAAAATTGAAAAGTGGAACATGGTTTATCCAGATGCGGCTCAGCGGCGAGAGCATACCTGTATCCGCCCCGACGCGGACAGAGTGCATCAAACAGGCGGAAAAGATCAAAGCCGACTACCGCAACGGGCAGCGTCTCCCCTGCAAGAGTACGCAAACGCTGGAGCAGTGTGTGACGGCGTACATCGACGCCAAGCGCGGCGTGCTGTCGCCGTCAACGATACGAGAGTACAAATCCATGGCGCGGAATCGGTTCACCGCGCAAATGAAAAAACCAGTCCGTGAGATCACGAACTGGCAGGCGATTGTGAGCGCCGAGGCAAAAAGCGTGAAACCGAAGACGCTGAAAAATGCGTGGATGATGGTGGCGGCCGCGCTGAAATTCGGCGGGTACGACGTGCCCAAGGTAACGTTGCCGCAAGTGCCGCCGAACGAACGCCAATGGCTCGACCCAGAGCAAATCAGGGTATTCGTGGCGGACGTTGCAAACGAGCCGTTTGCCATTCCCGCGCTGCTGGCGCTGCACGGCCTCCGCCGCTCGGAGATCATGGCGGTTAACTGGTCGGACATAGACCTGACCGCAAAGACTATCCGCGTATCCGGTGCGGTCGTCATCGGCGAGGATCAGCGGCCGCAGCAAAAGGCATCCAACAAAAACCGATCTTCCACGCGCACAATCCCTATCATGATACCGGAGCTGCTGGCCGCGCTGGAGGCCGTCGAGGACAAGTCCGGGCCGGTCGTGCGCTGTAACCCGAACACGATTTACCACCAGATCAACCGCGTGTGCGCGCGCAATGGGCTGCCGCAGGTCGGAACGCACGGGCTTCGGCACAGCTTCGCGTCGCTGGGGTATCACCTCGGCGTGCCGGAGCTGGAAATGATGCAGCTTGGCGGATGGGCAGACAACCAGACCATGATACGCATTTATACGCACATCGCAAACGCTGACCGGGTCAAGGCAGAAAACGCTATGGCCGGATTTTTTGCGCAAAATGCTAACAAAAATGCTAACACGCCAGAAAAAACGTAGTATTTTCAATGGCTTTACTGCACTTTTCAGCGGGTTCGATTCCCGTATCCCGCTCCACGAACCGCTGCGGAATCTGCGTCCGCAGCGGTCTTTTTGCGCTCAAAAAGCAAACAGCCTGACGCATATGCATCAGGCTGTTTTGTTTTTTATACCGCGGCGATCTCCCGGGCGCGGCGCTGATCCCGCGCGGAAAAGAGCAGGCAGATGAGCGCCATATAGCCGACAAGGATCAAAAGCGCCGGCATCTCATACAAAAACGGCACGGGCAGCCACTTCCAGAACAGGTTCAGGACGCTGATGTCCACGTCCCCGCCGTAAACAAAGAAGTAGTTTGCCAGCGGGCAGACCGTGTGCCGCAGCAGGAAATTGACCGCCAGCGCACCGATACCGAGCAGCAAAAACGTGCCCGCAATGCCGGGAATGTCCCGAAAACCCGGCCGGTAAAAGCCGAGCGTCACGAGGCTCAGACCGCAGACGATGATGAGGATATGCGTGACGTAAAAGCCGAGCATCCGCGGCAGCCACAGAGAGTAGCCAACAAACGGCGCCTCCGGAAACACGAGTGCCATGAGCGCAGCGAGCGGCGCGACGAAAAAGGCGAAGCCGAGCAGCGAGCGCCGCTTCGTGAGGATGCCGATCGGGATGAGGAACATATTGATGTTGCAAAGCTGCATTGGCAGCTCACTGAACCAGTTGAACCGGTCGAGTCCGGACACCTCCAGAAACTGCATATCCCGGGACAAAAAGCCCTTGTAGACGAAAAAGCCGATGATATTCGCCGCACACAGTGCGATGAGCACGGCACTGCGGCAGCGCTCCGGCTGGCCGCGCAGCAGCACCCACAGCAGCACGACCGCTCCGGCGGCAAGCGCAAGGAGCAGCAGATGGGCAGCGTTAAACGGTCGTATGATCATGATGAGACCTCCTCTTGGAAAACAGATACGTTGTCAGCGAATACACGGCCACGGCAAGTGTGCAGCCGGCAATGAGATCCGCCGCGGAATGCTGCTTGACAAACAGCGTGGACAGGCAGATCAAAAGCACCAGCGCAAAGGACACCAGCCGCAGTGCTTTGCGCGCGCGCAGCGGCGGCGTGCGAAATGTCACCAGATGCAGCACCAGCGCCTCATAGCAGTGCAGGCTCGGAAACACGTTGACCGGCGCGTCATGCGCATAGATGAGCCGGCAAAGCGCCAGAAATACCCCCGTCCCATCCGCCGCGGGGCGAAAGTCGATGCACGTCGGGTAGAGCACAAACACGGCTACGCACAAAAACGCGCCCGAAAACAGTGCCGCCGCCTGCCGGCAGAACACGTCCTTCGCCCGCAGACACGCCCAGAGCATACATCCCGGCACATAAAAATACCACAGGATGTAAAACACGACGAACGCCGGACAAAACGGGATCCGGTCATCGAGCGGCAGATGCACGACATGATACTGCAAGCCGAGATGCTGCGTCACAAAATACGCCAGCGCCAGCGCGATCAGGCCAAGCAGCCAGTACACATGCCGGTTTTTTGAAAGCCATGACCGCATCCGCTATCCCTCCTTTTGCACATCGCGTGGGGCAGTATAGCATACCGGAGCGCAGATGTGGCGGTTTTGGGGCTTTCTTCACATCTTAAATCGACAAAATGCGCAGAAAGTACACTGAAAATGCCCCGAGATCACGGATCTCGGGGCATTGCAGGCATTTACTTTTACAGCAGGCGGATGCCGGCCTTTTCGCATGCGGCGGTGGTCTCATCGTCCCAGACGGACGCCTGCACCTCGCCGATGTGTGCCTTTCCGAGCAGCAGCATGGACAGACGCGACTGACCGATGCCGCCGCCGATCGTCAGCGGCAGCTCCCCTGCCAGCAGCATCTTGTGATAGGTCAGCTTGCGGCGGTCATCGCAGCCGGAGATGGTCAGCTGGCGGTCGAGGCTCTCGGGATCGACGCGGATGCCCATGGACGAGAGCTCAAACGCGCAGCCGAGCAGGTCATTCCAGAACAGGATATCCCCGTTCATCGTCCAGTCGTCATAGTCCGGCGAGCGGCCGTCATGCGGCTTGCCGGAGCGCAGTGCGCCGCCGATGCCGATGATGAACGTCGTATGGTGCTCGCGCACGAAGGCATGCTCGCGCTCCTTCGACGTGAGGTCCGGATAGCGATCCTCGAGCTCCTGCGCGGTGACGAACGTGACCTGACGCTCCAGCTGCGGCAGCACCTGAAGCTGCGGGTAGATCGCGCACATGGTGCGCTGCGTCTCGCAAACGGCAGCGACGATGTCCATGACCGTAGACTTGAGATAGTCCAGATTGCGGTCACGGCGCTCGATGACCTTCTCCCAGTCCCACTGATCAACGTAGACGGAGTGGAGGTTATCGAGCACATCCTCGTCGCGGCGGATGGCGTTCATGTCGGTATAGAGACCCTTTCCGGGATAGAAGTCGTAGCGGTAGAGCGCCATGCGCTTCCACTTGGCAAGCGACTGCACGACCTGCGCCTCCTTGCCGGTCTGCAGGATATCGAACGAGACAGGACGCTCATAGCCGTTGAGGTTGTCGTTCAGGCCGCTGGACTCCTCAAGAAACAGCGGCGCGGACACGCGAAACAGGTTCAGGTTCGCGGCGAGCTGATCCTCAAACAGGCGCTTGAGCAGACCGATGGCCTTTTGCGTATCGTAAACGCCGAGCAGGCTCTTGTAGCCCTCAGGGATGTAGGTATTCATGCCGGTTACTTTTCCTCGCTTTCTGTGAGCAAACGCACGAGTGCCTGATAGACATCCTCCGCGTGTGCCTTAAAATAGTGCTCCATCGTGCGCGCCTGCGCCTCGTCGGCTGCCAGAAGCTGCATGGAGACGACCTGCCCGATGCCGTCCGAGAGCGCAAGGTGTACATTGCACCCGCTCTCCGGCGTGTTTGTATGCTGCGCAACGATCATTGCGGCGCGGCGCATCTGCTCGGCGATCGGCTCGGTGACGCGGTCGGCCTTCATGCGCACGGAATACGGCAGGCTGCTTGCGACCTCGTTGACGTTGCGGCTGCCCTTTTCCGTGATACGGTACTTGCCGCCCTCCTCCGTAATGTGCGCGGTATCCACCAATTCCGCAAGGCAGTCGGAGTAGTCGAAATAGCCGATGCCGTTGTCGCAGAAAACAAGATCGGACAACGTCTGCCCATCGACAGCCGCTGGCAAATGATTCAAAATGTAGAGAATCAGGATCTTGATGTCCAATTTCTCATGGATAAATCCGAGACCTTCCATGACGCACCTCTCACTTGGCATAATAAATAATTATAGCGCAGAAAGCCTTTTGTGTAAAGGTTTTTCCAACCGAATCACATCAAAAACCCGGATGCATACACTGTTACTGAAGCGTGCTTCAATCTGATGCCAGGAGGTTTTGAAATGGCTGACAAAGTTGTACCGGGACCGGTCGAGGGCAGTGCCGCCGTCCGGGAGGCGGTTTGCATCCATACGCGCAAGATCTTTGACGCCTGCCGCGACAAGGACTGTGTGGAGGATCTGCGGGTGTATCCGACGGTGTCCTCGCAGACAAAGCTCGACAGCGCCCTGAGCGTGCGCCCGCGCAGCGCCGAGCTGCTGTGCGCCGACGTGCGCGTCAAGGAGATCACCTTTAACAAAGGCTACTATACGGTGGACGTGACATACTTCTACCGCGTGCGCGGCGAGACGTTCCCCGGCTGCGAGCCGGTGAGCGGCCTTGCGATCTTCGACAAGCGCGTCATGCTCTTCGGCAGCCAGGCGAGCGTGAAGATGTTCGCCTCCGACGGCGGCGGCTGCGCGCCGTGCGAGGAGGGGCTGCCGGTCGGTGTGGTCGAATCGGTCGACCCGATCGCGCTGCACATGAAGCTCGTCGACTGTACCGCTTCCGGGGAGACAGACCCCGAACCGCACGCCATCCCGCAGGCGATCCTCGATGCGATGGGTGAGGCGCTCTCGCTCACCTGCAGCGGCAAGAAGCTGCTTGTGACACTCGGGCAGTTCTCGATCATCCGGCTCGAACGTGACACGCAGCTGCTCATCCCGGCATACGACTACTGCATGCCGGACAAAGCGTGTCAGGGCTCGAGCGAGGACGATCCATGCTCGATGTTCAGCCGTATCCACTTCCCCATCGACGAGTTCTTCCCGCCGGACTGCATCACGCCGGACGCCGACTACCGCAGTCTGCTATAAACCTGCGGGCGGCAGAAAAAATCCCATCGGTTTGCGCCGATGGGATTTTACTTTCATTTCTTATGCACGACCTCGCCGGTAGACTTGAGGATGCTGTCGGCAGGGATGACGCCGCGCACACACGACACCGGATAGATGTTCGAGTGGCGGCCGATGACCGTGCCGGGGTTGAGCACGCTGTTGCAGCCGACCTCAACATAGTCGCCGAGGATGGCGCCGACCTTCTTGCGGCCGGTCTCGATGCGCTCTGCCCCGTTTTTGATGACGACGAGCGTCTTGTCGCTCTTGACGTTCGACGTGATCGAGCCCGCGCCCATATGGGCCTTATAGCCGAGGATGGAATCACCGACGTAGTTGAAGTGCGGCGTCTGGACGTTGTCGAACAGGACGACGTTTTTCAGCTCACAGGAGTTGCCGACGACGGCGTTTTTGCCGACGATGGCATTGCCGCGGATAAACGCGCACTGGCGCAGCTCCGCACCGTGGTCGATGATGCAGGGGCCGGCAATATAGGCGCTGTCAAAGATCTTGGCATCGCGCGCGATCCAGATGTTCTCGCCGCGCTGCTCATACTCGTCCGCCGGAAGCGTGGGGCCAAGCTGAAGAATGAAATCCCCGATGTCCGCCAGCGCCTCCCACGGATAGGTCTTGCCCGCAAACAGCGGCGCTGCGATCGTTTTGCTCAGATCGAGCAGGTCTTGTATCGTCATCATATCATCTCACCCGGATCAGATGTCCGCTCTTGCGCATGACATCGATCACATACGCAACGTTTTCCTCGCACAGCTCGTGCGTGCCCGCCTCGACCATGACGCGCAGCACAGGCTCGGTGCCGCTCTTGCGCAGGAGGATGCGGCCCTCATCGCCGAGGCGCTCAGTCACCGTCTGCACCGCCGCAACGACGGCGGGGGCGCTGAGCGTGGCGTCCTTATCGTCGACCTCCACGTTCGTGAGCTGCTGCGGGTATTCGCGCACGGGCGCAGCCAGTTCGGAGAGCGCCTTTTTGCGGTCGAGCATGACCTGCATGAGCTTGATGGCTGTAAGCAAGCCGTCGCCGGTATTGGCGTACTTGCCGAAAATGATGTGACCGGACTGCTCGCCGCCGATCAGATGACCGTTGGCGCGCATATTCTCCGCGACGTACTTGTCGCCGACATCGGTCTTTTCATAGCCGATGCCCGCCGCATCGAGCGCCTTGTACAGGCCGAGGTTGGACATGACCGTCGTGACGACCTTGGAATTGCCGAAGCGGCCCTCCGTCTGCATATTGCGCGCGCAGACATAAAGGATCTTATCGCCGTTGACGACCGAGCCGTTTTCATCCACGGCCAGGCAGCGGTCGGCGTCGCCGTCGAAGGCAAAGCCCACATCCAGTCCGTTGAGACGGACGTGCTTTTGCAGGTTCTCGATGTGCGTCGAGCCGCAGTCACAGTTGATGTTCGTGCCGTCGGGCGTGTTGCCGATCACATAGGTGTCCGCGCCGAGTGCATCAAAGATGTTTTTGGCCATCATCCACGTGCTGCCGTTGGCGCAGTCAAGACCGACCTTCATGCCCTTGTACGAGTGCGTGGACAGACTGATAAGATAGCCGATATAGCGGTTGCGGCCGGCGGAATAGTCCTGCGTACGGCCGATGTTCGCCCCCGTGGCAAACGGGATCTCCTGATTGCCGTCGAGATACGCCTCGATCTCATCGATGACGCTCTGCTCCATCTTCTCACCGGCGCTGTTGAGCAGCTTGATGCCGTTGTCCTTGTAGGGATTGTGGCTGGCGCTGATCATGATGCCGCAGTCAAAATCGTCCGAGCGGACGATATACGACACGCTCGGCGTCGTCGTAACATGCATAAGATAGGCGTCCGCGCCCGAGGCCGTCAGGCCGGCGGACAGGGCATTTTCGAACATATAGCTGGATCTGCGGGTATCTTTGCCGATCACGACCGAGCACTTGTGCTCCCGGCCGTAATACCAGCCGAGAAACCGGCCGATCCGGTAGGCGTGTTCCACGGTCAGGTCAACGTTGGCCTCGCCGCGGAAGCCGTCGGTACCGAAATATTTGGACATGAATGCTTTCCTCCGATCAAAATCACCCGCAAAATACAGCAGGCAACTATTTATTATAACTGCGCAGCAGCGGCTTCGTCAAGATAAACCTCAACATCCGTGTGCAGCTGCAGGAATGACGCGGGGGTAAACGTCTCCGGGCGGCCGGTGAGCGTGGCGTTGACCGCCTTCGCGCAGCGCGCGCCGAAGGCGACAAGCACAATCTTTTTCGCGCCGAGAATCGTATGGATGCCGATCGTGATGCCCTGCTCCGGCGTCTGCTCAAGCGAGCCGAAGGCCGGGGTCGCGGCCTCGCGCGTGACCTCCGCGAGCTTTGCGATGTGCGTCTTTTCGCCAAAGCCGGCACCCGGCTCGTTGAACGCAACGTGGCCGCGCTCACCCAGACCGAGGATCACGAGATCGAGCCCTCCGGCTGCCTGAATGGCAGCGTCGTAATCCGCCGCGTGCTCGGCGTCCGCGTCTGGATCCGGCGCGTGCATGGCCGCAAACGGCTTTGCCGCCGTGAGCACCTGAAACGCCGCACCCACCGCGTGCACGCCCTTACCGGCCGCACCGCAGTATTCACACGCCTGAAAGAGCGTCGCTTTGTCAAAGGCGAGGTCGCTCTTTGCAAGTGCGCCGAGCACTTCCTCCGGAAGATCCACTGCCGAGACGGCAATGTTCGCCTCCGGCTTGTGCGCGAGCACATCCGCGACCAGCGCAGTCAGCTCTTTTGTAACATTCTGTTTTGTTCCGATGATCGTTTTCATGGTTTGTTACCTCCCATACCGTCATCGCGGCCGCGCTCAGAGCGTGACCGTGCCGTCAAACACAAAGGCCGCAGGGCCGGTCATATACAGCAGGTTCTGCGACCGATCCCACGCGATGTGAAGCTTGCCGCCGCGCAGGAGCACATCCGCCTCGTCGCCGCACTTACCCAGCCGCGCCGTTACCGCCAGCGCAGCCGTGGAGCCCGTGCCGCAGGCGAGTGTCTCTCCGCTGCCGCGCTCCCACACGCGCACGCGCAGCGTGTGGTCATCCACGACCTCGACAAACTCGATATTCGCCCGCGCGGGGAACATCTTGTGGTTTTCAAACGCGGGGCCGATGCGCGGAAAATCCAGCGCCATGGCATCGTCCACGTAAGTGACGCAGTGCGGATTGCCGGTGTTCACGGACGAGACGATCCATGTTTCTCCGAGCACATCGATCGGCTGCTCGAGGAAAGTCTCCCCCGCTGCCGCGACCGGGATCTTCTCCGGCCGAAACTCCGGACTGCCCATGCACACGCGCACAGTCTCGACCGCGCCGTCGACCACATTCAGCCAGAGCGTCTTGATGCCGGCGCGTGTCTCGATCGTGAGCTCGGTCTTATCCGTCAGGCCGCGGTCACGGACATATTTGCCCACGCAGCGGATGGCGTTGCCGCACATCTCGGAGCGCGAGCCGTCGGCATTGTACATTTCCATGCAGAAATCCGCGACCTCCGACGGGCAGATCAGCACGAGCCCGTCGCCGCCGATGCCGAAATGGCGATCCGACAGCCGGATTGCCGCACGCGACGGATCGGGCACAGTCTCGGTGAAGCAGTTGACATAGATATAGTCATTGCCGCAGCCCTGCATTTTTGTAAACTGCATATGCAGCACCTCCAGTTCGGTATATTTTGCACAAAACGGGCAAACTAACGCCACCCGGAAAGGCGGTCATTCTATGGCGATCATTCTCATTCGAACGCTGATCTTATTTCTCTCGCTCATCCTGGCCATGCGGCTCATGGGCAAGCGGCAGCTCGGTGAGCTGGAGCTGTCCGAGCTCGTGGTGGCGGTGCTGGTCGCGGACATTGCTTCCATCCCGCTGCAAAACCCGTCCCTGCCGCTGAGCTACGGGCTCATCCCGCTGCTGGTGCTGTTTTGCTGCGAGCTCATCATCTCCGGCCTGACATACCGGAGCGTCAGCCTGCGCAAACTGCTCTACGGGCGGCCGAATCTCATCATCGAGCACGGGCACATCGCACAGCAGGCAATGCACCGCAACCGCTTCACGCTCGACGAGCTGACGCAGGAGCTGCGCAATCAGGGCATTCTTGACATTGCAAGCGTGGAGTATGCCGTGCTGGAGACAAACGGCCGTCTCAACATCGTCCTCACACCGGAGCAGCAGCCGGTCACGGCCGCGCAGATGGGCGTCACGCTGGACGACACCGGCTACTTCTCCATCCTCATCAACAACGGGCGCATCATCGGCAAGAATCTCAAGCGCATGGGGCGCGACGAGCGCTGGCTGCAAAAGCAGCTGCAGCAGCGCGGCGCGCAGAGCGTTCAAGACGTCTATCTGCTGATGCTCAACGACGCGGGGCAAATCTATTTTGCCGCAAAGGAACCGATATGAAAAAGGAAATCATTGCATGCGCGCTCCTGCTCACGCTTGCCGCCGGCTGCGTCTGCAACATCCGGTATCTGAACCGGCTCTGCACGCAGCTGGATGACGCCGCGGCGCAGGCGGAAGCATGCTGTGCCGCCCATGATACGGACAGTGCCGCCGAAGCGCTGCGCACGGCGGCCGAACGCTGGCACGCAGCCGAGAGCTATGCCCACTGTATGCTGCCGCATGAGAGCACAGACGCCGTGACAGAAGGATTCTGTCAGGCCGTGCGTGCGCTCGAGAGCGGCGCACCGTCCGCCGCGGCGGACATTGCCCTGCTGCGTCTGCGCATCCGGAGCCTCGCCGACGGGGAGCGCGTCGCGCTCGGCAATGTGTTTTAGCCGCGGTCGTTGAGGAGCTTCGTCAGTTCCTGCATGAAGGTGTCGATGTCCTTAAACTGGCGGTAAACGGAGGCAAAGCGCACGTAGGCGACCTCGTCCACGTCCTTGAGGCGCTTCATGACCATCTCGCCGACCTGCTCGGTCGTGATCTCGCGCTCAAGCGCGCTCTGCAGCTCCTGCTCGATCTCGTCGGCGATCTTCTCCAGCACCGGCAGCGGCACCTTGCGCTTGTCGCAGGCGCGCACCATTCCGTTGATGAGCTTGCTCTTATCAAAGCTCTGGCGGCTGCCGTCGCGCTTGATGACGACGAGCGGGAGCGTTTCAATGATCTCATAGGTCGTAAAGCGCTTCTGGCAGGCAAGGCACTCGCGGCGGCGGCGGATGGTCGCGCCCTCCTCCGCCGGGCGGGAATCAATGACCTTGCTCTCGGCAAAGCCGCAAAACGGGCATTTCATACGTTGCATCCTCCATGTAATTGGTTTCCGGTTACTTTACATAATTCCGTACAGTATTATATCACAGCCAAACTGCTTTTGCACGAAAAATTTCGCCATATCTGGTGTTTTTCCCATCAGATATGGCGATTCCTCTGCTAAATGTACAGTTTTTGGAATTCTTCACGCGTCATGAGCGCATTGAGCACCTCGAGCAGCGCGTTCGTGCTCAGATGCTCTGGCAGGTCAAGCTGCGCGAGCAGCCGCTGCCGGGCAGCCTTGCTGTCCGCACCGCCGGTGAGCCCGGCTGCATAGAGATCCGCCTTCGTAATACGCGCGCCCGCAGCCGGTGTCTCCTCCCCTTCGATGGTCGCACCCGCGCGGCGCAGCGCCTCGAGCAGCACATCCGGGCGCATTCCCTCCACGCCGAGCTTGCCCTCCTTGGAGGCGGTGCGCTTGCGCCGCTCCCTTCCGGCAATATCTGGGATATAGGCGTGCTTGACCTGCGACGGGTCGATGGCGCCGCGCAGGTAGTTGCGGATGACAAAGCCTGCGCCGTCACTGTCCGTGAGCACGATGATGCCGCGCGTCTCTGCCAGACGGCGCAGCAGCGCCAGTCGCTGCCTGTCATGGAAGATGCCGAAACCGGAGGTCTCGAGAATGGGCGCGTCGACGATCTGCGCGAGGGTGTTTTTATCATACCGCCCCTCGACGATGATGGCCTCGCGGATGCGGATCATGCCGCACCTCCCACGGCAATGCGCAGCAGCAGCTCCTTGAGCAGCGCCATATCATCCGCGCCGCTGCTTTTCATGGCGAAGTCCGCCTGCGCGCACAGGCGCACAGCCTCCTCAAGCTGACGGCCGGTGAATTTCCGCGCCGAGCGCAGGAGGTTTTCCGCGATGAAATCATACGGCACGCCGAGCATCTCGCGCAGCTCGCTCGTGCCGATACCGGCGCGGCGCGCAAGGCGGGCGGCGTAGAGCCTGCGCATCTGCTGACCGATGACGGCGAGCAGGAAGATCGGCGTGTTGGACTTATCGGCCAGCAGGTCTGCGAGGATGCGCATTGCACCGTCATAGTCCTGATTGGCCAGACAGTCGGTCAATTCATACACGACCGCCTCCGGAATGCGCTGCGCCACGGCGAGGATGTCCGCGCGCGTGACCGTATCGCCCTGCGCATAGGCCGCGATCTTGTCGATCTCCGGGATCATGGTGTTCATGAGACCACCGGTAAAGAAGATGAGCTGGCGCGCATCCTCGGGCGAGATGTTTTTCCCGTGCGCGGCAAAGTGCTTGCCGACCCACTGCACGAGCGCAGACTCCCCCTGCGCGGTAAACTGCACGAGCTGTCCGTTCTTTTTGAAGGCCTTGGTCGTCTTCAGGCGCCCGTCCGGCTCAAACGCCGTGTCCATGACGAACACGAGCGTGCAATAGTCCGGCAGGTCGCTGATGACCCGGATGAGCGTGTCGGCTTCTTCCTCGCGGCATTTGTTCGTGTCATAGCCGCGCACCTCGACGAGCGTGCGCTCGCTGAGAAACGGCACGGCGTCGATCGCATCGGCCAGCGCCTGAAAATCGAGCTCAGCGCCGTCAAAGCGGCGGTAGCTGAAATCGTCCTCCCCGCCGGGAATGCAGAGCTTTTTGAGCTGCAGCAGATACTGCTCACGCAGATAATCCTCCCGTCCCCAGAGCAGATACAGGCACCCGGGGCCCTGTTGGCGCAGCGCGCGCAGCTGAACTTTATAGTCTTGAATTTCCTGCTTCTTTTTTCCTTTTGCCATAACGTTTCCTCACGAGAGATGCACCGTGACGTCGCCCATGCGGTCGGTGCGGTAAATGGGTATGTTGTGCGCCTGCAGGCGCGCAAGGGTCTCGGCCGTCGGGTGGCCGTAATTGTTGTAGCCGACGGAGATGATCGCAGCGTCCGGCGCGATGGCATCGAGCCACGCATCGCACGTCGATTTTTTCGAGCCATGGTGGCCGACGAGCAGCAGCTCAATATCCGGATAGGTGCAGTCGGCAAGAAACTTTGCCTCCGCCGCGCTGTCCACGTCACCGGGTATCAGCGTGTCATATGTGCCGATCGACGTCAGCACGATCATACTGCCGTCCTCCCGGCCTGTACAAGGCTCCGGGTACAGGCGCACCGAAATGCCGCCCGCCGTGAGCGTCTGCTCCATATCCACGCGCACGACCGTCGTGCGGTGCTGCGCGGCAAGGGCGAGAATGTCGCTCAAGGGCGCTTTGGTCGTGTCCGCCTCTGCCGGGATCGCAAGCGTCCGCACCGGCAGCCAGTGCATCAGGCGCAGCACGCCGTTAACATGGTCATCATGCGGATGCGTGAGCACAAGCAGGTCCAGACCGCGGTATCCCTGCGCAAGCAGCTTGTGCGCAGCGATGTCTCCCGGATCCTCCACGGTGGAGCGGCCGCCGCAATCGACCATCACGCAGCTGCGTCCGCTCGAAAAGACGACGCTCTGCCCCTGACTGACGTCGAGCGCCGTGACCGTTGACGTGTGCCGCAGCTGCACGGCGCTGACCGTCAGCACCGCACACAGCGCCAGCACGCTGCACGCAGCCGGGATGCCCCGGTGCACGCTCCGGCGGCGCGAGATGATCCACGCCGCGCCGAACACGCCATACGTAAACACGAGCCACCAGACGACACTGCGGCTGCCGGTAAAGAGCACCGCGCCCGGGAGCTTGGAGAGCAGCTTTGCCACGGCGAGGATATAGCGCAGCGGCCACGCCGTCACCCAGGCGGCAGCCATGCCGCCCCACGCCCAGAAGAGGCCGAGCAGCGCTGTCAGATAGCAGCCGATGAACGCCGCCGGCAGCAGCCACAGGATCAGCAGGTTCGTGACCGGCGCAATGAGAGAAATGCTGCCGAAATGCAGCGCCGTGAGCGGCACAGTGAACACCATCGCGCCGACGGAACTCGCCGTCGTTGCAATGAAGAAAGTGCGCACCCTGCGCCGCGGGCGCGAGAGCTTCATCCCCGCGGGCAGCAGCCGGTCGCTGAGCGCGCGGTGCAGCGCACCGGACACGCAAAACAGCCCCGCCATCGACGCAAACGAGAGCTGCAGGCTGACGCTTCCGGCGGCGAAGGGATTCGCCGCGAGCAAGACCGCCAGCGCCGTCAGCAGCGATGTCGGCGAGTCATTCTCACGACCGAGCAGCGGCGCAAACAGCACCAGCGCCGTCATAAACGCCGCGCGCAGCACCGAAGGGCTGCCGCCCGCCATGACCGTGAACACGATTATCAGCGGCAGACCAATGACGGCGGTCGTGCGCCGGTTTCCGGTAAAGAGGCGCAAAAAGCCCAGCAGAAACGCCAGATGCAATCCCGAGACCGCGACCGTGTGCATGATGCCGGTCGTGCTCAGCGGGATGTCGAGGTCTTGCGCATAGAGCGCGGTCTTATCGCCGAGCATGAGCGCCTGCGCAAACGGCAGCACGTCTGCCGGGAACACCGCCTGTGCGCTCGTCTTGAGCGCGTGGGCAACGGTTTTCGGCCAGTAGAGCCGGCTGTGTGCCCAGACGCCGGTATGCGTGAGCGAACCCTCCTTGACGTTGCCGATGAGATAGATGCCCTTGGAGGTATAGGCATCCGTCTCCGCTCCGTAACGGTGCGTCGACGCGCGGAGCTTGACCTCCGCCGTGATCTCATCGCCGGGGCGCAGCGCTGCCGCGCCCGCGTCGGAGACATAGAGCCGCGCTTTGCAGGACGGCACATCCGGGCTTGTGAGCAGCACAGTCAGCCCATAGCTGTGCTCATACGCAGCCGGGTACTCCGTTACCCGTCCGGCGACCGTCTGCGGCTCATCCGAGACGGCTTCAGCCGGCGTCAGCCGCGCGGCCGCAGCCACGGCATACCACCCGAAGCCGATCGCCGCCGACAGCAGCGCCAGCATCACACGGCAGCGCGGCGCGCCCGGGAGCAGCAGCGCCGTGAGCGCAAGCACGACCGCCGCCAGCGCCGCGGGAAGCACCCAGTGCCCCGGCAGCAGAAAGTGCGTCAGAAAGATCGCAGCCGAAACCGCCTGCGCAATATGCCAGCTTTCGCACGCCGTCGCCCCCCCCTTTGCTGCAGACATTATAAACAAAATCGGCGGCCGGAACAAGTCCCGCCGCCGAATTTCGTTTGCTTTACAGCAGTTTCTCGCCCATCGGCGCGCCGCCGAGGACGTGGAAGTGCAGGTGATGCACGGTCTGACCGGCATCGTCACCGCAGTTGGAGATGACACGGTAGCCGCCGGTCAAGCCCTCCTGCGCGGCGAGCTTCGCGATGACCTCAAAGCACTTGGCGACCACGGCGGAGTTATCCGCCGTGATGGACGCGACCGCGTCGATGTGCTGCTTCGGGATCACGAGAAAATGCACCGGCATCTGGGGATTGATGTCACGAAATGCGTAGACATCGTCGTCATCGTACAGGCAGGTGGAAGGGATCTCCCCCGCCGCGATCTTACAAAACAGGCAATCACTCATGATGAAATCCTCCTTACAGTCCCAGTTTTTCCGCTACGAAATCGTCCACGACGGCCAGCGCGTCATCGATCTTGAGCACCTCACTGCCGCCGCCCATGGCAGAGTCCGGCTTGCCGCCGCCCTTACCGCCGGCGACCGCTGACACCGCGCGCACCAGATCGCCCGCACGGATGCCCTTGGCCACGGCGTTCTTGCCGCAGACGGCAACAAACGTCACCTTGCTCTCCGTCGCCGTGGCGAGCACCGCGACCGTGTCCGGGTCTTTGTCGCGCAGGAAATCGCCGAGCTTGCGCAGGTCGCCGGCCTCGAGATCGGTGCGCGTGGTCGTGATGACCTTGATGCCGCCGATGTTCTTCGAGGCGTAGAGGAAGCGCTCCACGTCACTGTGCAGGATTTTCTCCTTCATGCGCTCAACGCTCTGGCGCGCCTCCTTGAGCTCCGCAGTGAAGCTCCTGGCCTTGGCGAGAATGTCCACCGGCTTCGCGTGCAGCACCTCGGCCGCAGCGTACAGGCGGCGGTTGACCGCCTCCATCTCGTGCAGGTAGGCCTTGCCGGTGATCGCCTCGATGCGGCGCACACCGGATGCGACCGAGCTCTCACCCGTGATGCGGAACGGTCCGACCTTTGCGGTGTTGTCCACGTGCGTGCCGCCGCAGAGCTCTACGGACTTGCCGCCCATGTTCACGACGCGCACAACGTCGCCGTACTTCTCGCTGAAGAGCGCCGTGGCACCGGCGGCCTTCGCCTGCTCCATGGTCATCTCGGACACGGTGACATCCATTCCGTCGAGGATCCAGTCGCTGACGATCTCATTGATGCGCTGCAGCTCATCGGGCGTGACAGCCGAAAAATGCGTCAGGTCAAAGCGCAGGCGGTCCGGCTCGACGAGCGAGCCTGCCTGATGCACATGGTCACCCAGCACCTCGCGCAGCGCGGCCTGCAGCAGATGCGTGGCCGAGTGCGCGCGCATGATCGCCTTGCGGCGGTCAACATCGATGCGCGCCGTGACGGTCTGCTCGACCTGCAGGCGGCCGGAGCGCAGCACACCATGGTGCAGGAACTTGCCGGCCTTGTCCTTCTGGACATCCGTCACCTCAAAGAGCGCACCGTCGGCTGCAATGACGCCGTGGTCGGCCACCTGACCGCCCATCTCGGCGTAAAACGGCGTGCAGTCGAGTACGAGCACGCCCTGCTTGCCGGCATCGATCTCCGAGCAGACCTCACCGTCGCAGACGATGGCGAGGATCGTGCCCTGATCCTCCGTACGGTCATAGCCGGTGAACTGCGTCGGCGTCGGGTCGAGGCCGAGATCCACACCGGCCCACGCCAGATCGCCGAGCGCCTCGCGCGCTTTTCTCGCGCGCACGCGCTGCTGCTCCATGAGCTCGCGGAACGCATCCTCGTCCACGGTCATGTCCTGCTCCTGTACCATCTCGCGGGTCAGGTCGATCGGGAAACCGTAGGTGTCATAGAGCTTGAACGCATCCGCGCCGGAGAACACGCGCTCGCCCTTGGCCTTGTGCTCGGCGAGCAGGTCGGAGAAGATGCGCATGCCGGCATCGATGGTCTTGGCGAAATTCTCCTCCTCGTTGCGGATGACGCGGGTGATATACGCCTGCTTCTCGCGCAGCTCGGGATACTGGCACTCGTTTTCGTGCACGACCACATCCACGACCTGATACAAAAACGGCTCGTTGACGCCGAGGAGCTTGCCGTGGCGCGCAGCGCGGCGCAGCAGACGGCGCAGCACGTAGCCGCGTCCCTCGTTCGAGGGCAGGATACCGTCCGAGATCATCATGACGGAGGCACGGATATGGTCGGTGATGACGCGGAGAGACACGTCGGTCTTATGGCTGTCACCATAGTGCGCGCCGGTGATCTCGCTGACCTTGTGGGTGATGTTCATGACGGTGTCGACATCGAACAGCGAATTCACGCCCTGGCAGACGACGGCCAGACGCTCCAGGCCCATACCGGTATCGATGTTCTTCTGAATGAGGTCGGAGTAGTTGCCGTTGCCGTCATTGTCAAACTGGGAAAAGACGTTGTTCCAGACCTCCATATAGCGGTCGCAGTCGCAGCCGGGCGCACAGTCCGGCTTGCCGCAGCCGTATTCCTCGCCGCGGTCAAAATAGATCTCCGAGCACGGGCCGCACGGACCGGAGCCGTGCTCCCAGAAGTTATCCTCCTTGCCGAGGCGGGTGATGCGGCTCTCGGGAATGCCGATCTCGTCGCGCCAGATGTTGAACGCCTCATCGTCCTTTTCATACACAGACGGATAGAGCCGCTCGGGATCGAGGCCGACCCACTCCGGGCTCGTCAGAAACTCCCACGACCATGCGATGGCCTCGTGCTTGAAATAGTCGCCGAAGGAGAAGTTGCCGAGCATCTCAAAATACGTGCCGTGGCGCGCCGTCTTGCCGATGTTTTCAATGTCACCGGTGCGGATGCACTTCTGGCAGGTGCAGATGCGGTGGCGCGGCGGCTCCTTGTCGCCCTTGAAGTAGGGCTTCATCGGCGCCATGCCGGAGTTGATGAGCAGCAGGCTTGCATCGTCCTGCGGGATGAGCGAAAAGCTCGGCAGACGCAGGTGTTCCTTCGTCTCGAAAAAGCGCAGGAACATCTCGCGCAGTTCATTCAGACCATAAGATTTCATATCATCTATCCTCCAATTGTGTTTGCTTCATTCGTTTTTCAGCCGCTCGGACAGGCTGGGTGCGTCCGCGCGGTAAAACTCCAGCTTGCCGCAGGACTTGCAGGCATAAATATCGACCTCGAGCGCGCCGGAAAAGAGGTTGGACAGGTGGCCGGTGAAAAAGCCGTATTGCCCAAGCTGCAGGGATTCATGACCCAGATGCTCCATCTCGCCGTTACAACGCAGACATTTCATACTATACCTCCTCAAAAAAAGATGCCTCCGCCCCATACACAGGGGCGAAGGCAATCTGCTTTCACGGTACCACCCTGATTGCCGCTCGCGCGGCGTCTCAAGTCGTCCTTAACGCGGACACACGTCCCGGTCGTCCCGGGCCGCTCCGAAGCGGCCGCCATGCCGCCGGCCGAAGGGCTTCCACCATCCCCTTCTCTCTGATGACCGGGTGCTGCACAGCTTTTCTCCATCACAGCGTTATCGTCTGGATTTTTATATTTTACCACATTCGAGCCGGATGTCAACCGTTTCTGCGGGCAATTTCCGGCGGATGAGTGACAGCGGCGCAGCCGCACACGGCAGCGGCATGGTAAAGCGCTGCATCGGGTGCGGCACGGTCTCAAGCGGCAGGCCGTCGGCGTCGCACAGCGCCTCGGCCGTGAAAGTCACGGGCGGCGCGTCGTTTGTGATGAGTTCGAGCGTATCACCGGCGCAGAACTTGTTGCGCTGCGTCAGCACGGCGCGTCCGTCCGGCGCGGTGCCCTCTACGACAGCGCAGACCTCGGCGCCGGAAAAGTAGGCGGAGTTTGCCGTATACTGCCCCGGCTCACCGAAGTAAAAGCCGGTGCTGTACGGGCGGTGGCTGATCTGCAGCACCTCGCGCTGCCAGACCGGGGCGAGCGGTCGACCGGCGATCGCATCATCCAATGCGTGGCGGTAAGCATTCGTGACCGCGCCGACATAGTAAGCGCTCTTTGTGCGTCCCTCGATCTTCAGACTCGTGATACCTGCATCGAGCAGCGCGGGCAGATGCTCGATCATGCACATATCGCGGGAGTTAAAGATATACGTCCCCTGTTCGTCCTCAGTAATATCGAACACCTGGCCGGGGCGCTTGGCCTCCGTGAGACCGTACTTCCAGCGACAGGGCTGCGCACAGCGGCCGCGGTTGGCATCGCGACCGGTGAGGTAGTTCGACAGCAGGCAGCGGCCGGAAAACGACACGCACATCGCCCCATGGACGAACGCCTCAAGCTCCAGCTCCGGCGGCGTGTTGGCGCGGATGGTGCGGATCTCGGCAAGCGACAGCTCACGCGCGAGCACGACCCGCTGCGCGCCGAGATCGTACAGCGCTGCGGCGGCGGCCGAATTGACCACGCCGAACTGCGTGCTCACGTGCAGCGCCACGTGGGGCGCATAGCGCTTGGCCAGCGTGATCACGCCGAGGTCGGCCGCGATGATCGCGTCCACGCCCGCATCGTCGAGCAGCTCGAGATACGCGGGCAGCTGCGCCATCTCGTCATCGCGCGGCAAGGTATTGCACGTCACATGCACGGCAGCGCCCTGCGCGTGCGCAAGCTGCACGGCAGCGCGGATACCGTCCTGCGTGAAGTTTTCCGCACCGGCGCGCATACCAAACTGCGCCCCGGCGAGATACACTGCGTCCGCGCCGAAATGGAGCGCCATTTGCAGGCGCTCCAGATCTCCGGCGGGGCACAACAACTCCGGTTTGTTCATGCCACCCCTCCGCTTATTGTGAGTAACTCTGTTTTGCCACGAACGCCTGGAATTCGCCGTAGCTCGTGAAGAACTTATGCGTGCCGGACTCCGAATCCAGCGCGTAGTACAGCGCCTTCGTGCTTGCCGGCGAGAGCGTCGCCTTGATGGACGCAAGGCCGGGGTTTGCGATCGGCGTCGGCGGCAGGCCGGTGTTCTGATAGGTGTTGTAGGGACTGTCGATCTTTGTGTCCTCCACGGTGAGCACATCCTTATGCTCCGGCAGGACGTACATGATCGTCGAGTCGATCTGCAGCGGCATGCCCGCCGCGATACGGTTATAGATGACGGCGGCGATCATCGCACGCTCATCGTCGTTGGCGGCTTCCTTTTCGATCATGGACGCGACCGTGACGATCTCCTGCATAGACATGCCGCGCTCATCCGCCTTTTCGAGCATTTCGGCCGTGATGCGGTTGTGGAAGTTCTCAAGGAATTTGTTGATGGCGCTCGAGGCCTGCATGCCCTGATAGAACTCATACGTATCCGGGAACAGGAAGCCCTCCAGGCGCTTTGCGTCCCCCTGCATGCTCTGGTCGAGGAACGAGTAGTTGTAGGAATAGTTCGCGGCGGCGTCCATGAGGTCATCGTACGAGCAGACGTTTTCGTCCTCGAGCTTGCGGAAAATCTGCTCCATCGTATAGCCCTCGGGGATGGTGACCTTGGTCGTGACCATGGCGCCGGAGCCGACCTGCATCTTCTTGACGAGCGCGCGGTAGTCGTAGTTCGTACTCAGCTCATACGTGCCGGGATCGATCTTTGTCTTTGCGTGCGAGACGCTGCAGTAGAGCTGGAAGAGGCCCTTGTACTTGATGATACCGGCGTCCTTGAGCTGCTTTGCCACGTAGCCGACGCTGACCTGATGGCCGGCACGCTCCTTGGCGTTGCCCTCAGAGTCCGTGTAGGAGATGGTGACGTCGTGAAACTCCGCCTTGTCGAGTGTGACCGTCGCCGTGACCGGCTCTTTGTTGAGCGCGAGCACGTCCGACGCCGCCATCCAGCCGACACAGGCGAGGATAATGCTGATGCTGACGACGAAGGCAAAATAGATCAGGCCGCCGAGGCAGCCGCTGCGTCCGGCGCGCTGCTGCACCTCCGGCTCCTGCATTGGCTCATGGCGGGGCGCCGGCTGGCGGTGCACGGCGTGTGTCTGCTCCGGCTGCGGGCGGGCAGGCCGCTCCGTGCGGTGCTGGACATGCGGCTGCTCCGGATGCGGGCGCGCCGCGTGCTGCTGCTGCTGTACCGGGCGCGGGCGGGCAGCGCGCGGCTGTCCCTCCTGCTGCTGCGGACGGCGGCGGGCGGGCTGCGCCGGACGCTGCGGTGGGCGCTGCGGGCGGGATGGCTCTCGTTCGTCACGAAACAGCTCATCAAAGTTCTTAAAATGATCGGCCATGGCTTGATCTCCCTGTCAACTTGGAATGCGTCCCTGCGGCCTCACGGCGCAGGAACCCCCTTTCCCCTTGGGGCATAAGATAAGGCGACGGACGGAAACGGCGCCGTTTGTCCGGTCCTGCCGGAAAACTTCGCGTCAGATCCATGCACCGCGCGGGGTCTGGCTGCGCAAAAATCCGTTGCGCGGAGAAAGGGTTTTGGTTATGTGCTGCGCAAATAATAACAACAGCTGTCTGTGGATCATCCTCATTCTGATCCTGCTCTTCTGCTGCGGCGGCGGCAGCTGGGGCAACTGCGGCTGCGAGAACAACAACAGCTGCGGCTGCGGCTGCTAACAGCCGGTGAGGGATCGGGGCTCCTCCGGGAGCCCCGGTTTTTCCTGCGGGCGCAAAATGCCCTGCTCAGTTACAACGGCCGCGACCGGCATATCGTTCCACGCCGTCGGCAGCGCGTCGAGCAAAAATTCCGCACGGATGAGCCCCACGGCGCAGCAGTCAAGCTGCGCGAGACAGCGGTCATAGTACCCGCCGCCGCGGCCGAGACGCCGCCCCGCGCGGTCATAGGCGAGCGCCGGGACAAGCATCAGGTCGCCGGGCTGCGGCTGCAGCACCGGTGCGCTGCGCGGCGGCTGCGGGATGCCGTAGCGTCCGGGCACGAGCGCGCCGTCATAGCGCGCGAAGTACATCTGCCCGCCGGCCTCCGGGACCGGAAGCGCCACCGTTTTCCCGCGGCGGCGCGCCTGCGCGAGAATGGCGTGCGTGTCCACCTCCGGCACGACGCTGCAATAGGCAAAGATCCGCTCCGCTGCCTGAAACTCCGGCAGTGCGAGCACCTGCATCGTGATGGCAACGTCGCACGCGGCATTGTCCGCGGGATCGCTCTGCGCAAGCTGCCGGCGCAGCGCTTCACGCAGGGCGGACTTTTCCTCGGAAATACTCATAGCGCGCTGCGGATGATCGAGAAGATCTCCTCGTGCTTTTCCTCGAGCGCACGCTCTGCGCCGTCTTTCATAAACGGCACGACCGTCCAGCCGTAATGCGCAGCGGCAAGGCGGCCGATGCGCAGACAGTTTTCCAGATACGCCTCATCCTGCTCATGGATGTCGGCCTTGGTGTTGAGTTTTTCCTGCCGGTGCTGCATCCGCTTGAGCGAGGTCGGCAGGTCCACGTCCAGATAGAGCACCAGATCCGGGCGCGGCAGACCCATCTTGCCGTACTCGAGATCGTACAGCCAGTCAAAGAAGGCCGGCAGCTCCGCCTCAGGCAGCTTCGAGCCCTGATGGATGGCGTTGGAAGTCGTGTAGCGGTCGGAGAGGATCAGGCCGCCGTTTTCATAGATCTCGCCCCAGTCGGTGCGGTAGGACGCATAGCGGTCGACCGCGAAAAACGTGGACGCGGCATAAGCGTTGACGTCCGACGGGTGCGTACCGAACGCGCCGTTGAGGTACATCCGGATCAGTGCCGACGATTCCTGGTCGTAGCGCGGGAACACAATATGATGGTAGGCCATGCCCGCCTCGTCAAAACGCGCGCACAGGCGACGGTACTGCGCGGACTTTCCGCTGCCGTCGATGCCCTCCAATACGATCAGTTTACCCTTCGCCATGGTGTTTCTTCCCCCGCAGCCTGCGGCCGATGGCCGCAAACAGGAATTTCGGCAATTTCATCATGCGGCCGATGCGCTTCGGCTCTTTGATGAGCCGGTAAAACCACTCGAGACCGAGCTTCTGGAAAAACTTCGGTGCGCGCTTGACGTTGCCGGCAAACACGTCCAGACTGCCGCCGAGACCCGCCATAAGGCCAACGCGCAGACGCGGGGCGTTGCGCTGCATCCACAGCTCCTGCTTCGGTGCGCCGAGGCATACGAGCAGCAGATCCGGCTGCACGGCATTGATCTTCTCCACAACGGGATCATCGTCCTGAAAATAGCCGTCGTTCGTGCCGGCGATGACGAGACCGGGAAACCGCTCGCGCATCTTCTCGCCCGCAGCGTCGGCGACGCCGGGCTTCGCGCCGAGCAAAAACACGCTCTTGCCCTCGCGGCCCATCTGCGTCATCAGCGCCGCGGCAAAGTCGATGCCAGGCAGCTTCGCGCGCAGCGGTGTGCCGAGGATCTTCGCGCCGTAGATCACGCCGATACCGTCAGCCAGCACAAGATCCGCATTCTGCACGGCCTGCATGGCTGCCGCATCCTCACGGCAGAGCATCACGATCTCGGGGTTCGGCGTAACGACATAGGCCGCGCGCCGCTCCGCCATCAGGTCACGCGCACGCGCGACCGCTTCCTCCATCGTCAGGCTATCAAACCCGACGCCCATTACATCAATTCGCATGAAAACCTGTTTCCTCCGTTATACCTGAGCAAAGACTTCGCCGATCTTCTCATGGATGATGAGATCCGCCTGCGCGTCATACGGCGTGGCGCTGCGGTTGATGAGCACCAGCTTATGCCCGGAATAGTAATTCAAAAGTCCCGCCGCGGGGTACACGGCCAGCGACGTACCGCCGACGATGAGCACCTCCGCCTCGCGGATATAGCGGATGGACTTGGACAGAACGTCCTCATCCAGACATTCCTCATAAAACACGATGTCCGGCCGGATGATGCCGCCGCAGTCACAGTGCGGCACGCCGGTGCCGTGGTTGACACGCTCCGCCGGGTACGGTCGGCCGCAGCGCATACAGTAGCAGCGGTGGATGCTGCCGTGCAGCTCGAGCACATTCTTGCTCCCGGCCGCCTGATGCAGCCCGTCGATATTCTGCGTGATGACGGCCTGCAGCTTTCCCTCGCGCTCCAGCTCGGCAAGGCGCAGATGCGCACGGTTGGGCTTGGCGCCGTCCACGACGAGCTTGTCCCGATGGAATTTATAGTATTCTTCCGGATGCGCCATGAAAAACGAGTGACTCAGGATCGTCTCGGGCGGATAGTCATACTTCTGGTTATAGAGGCCGTCCACACTGCGAAAATCCGGAATGCCGCTCTCGGTTGAGACACCGGCGCCGCCGAAAAACACGATCCGGTCACTGTCTTCGATCCACTTTTTGAGCTGCTGAATGTTATCCATGAACTCCACCTCCTATAAAATCCGGCCGTAAACGGCCACGCTTTATCATACAACGCTTCGCGCGGCGGGTCAACGCTGCGCGAGCAGAAAGCGTTCAATGGCCTCGGCCACACCGTCATGGTCGCAGTCGGGCATGATATACTCCGACGCCGCCTTCACATCGTCAATGGCGTTGCCCATAGCGAGCGGCAGCCCCGCGTCGCGCAGCATCGAGCAGTCGTTTTCCGAGTCGCCGATGGCAATCGCCGCGCTGACCGGGATGTTCAGACACCGGCACAGCGCCTGCAGGCCGCTGCCCTTGTCGACGCCGGTGGCGTTGACCTCCACGCCTGCGCTCTCACACGGGACGACCCATGCGGGCGCACCCTGCACACGCGCGAGAAACTTGGCGCGCTCGGCCGCGTCCGTAAAGTAAAAGTCGAGCTTCTCGACCGGGTAAGGCGCGGCAAGGAAGCTGCGCTCCATCTCCTCGGCGGCCGTGCCGTTGGCCTTGAAATTATCCACATAGGCGTCCATGCCGAAATGCTGCGGGTCATTGAGCAGCTCCGGACGATAGAGGGCCTCGCCGTTGGAAAAGATGATCGGAAAGCCGTCAAGCCCGACAAATGCACGCATGACGCCCGCCGCGGTATCGGCAGAGATGTTCTGTGACGAGATGATGCGGTTTTCCATACAGTCAGCCACGGCCGCGCCGCTGGACGTGATGGCATAGCGCATGGCCGGGAACCGGCGCATATACGGCGCGATCTGCCGGTAGCAGCGCCCGGTCGCCATGACGACATGGTATCCGCGCGCAAGCGCCTGCGTCACAGCGGCGGCCGTGCGCGGCGTGATCTCTTTTTTTGAGTTGAGCAACGTGCCGTCCATATCGACGGCGATGAGCTGATAGGCCATGAAAAATCCCTTTCTGCACAATTTCACAGCATATATTGTACTCATTTTGACCCGATGTGTCAACCGTCTGCGCGGGACTTGAACCTGCAGTGCAAAGCCGCTATAATAGCGGCAGACTGCTTTTCAAGGAGTGACACCATGTTTGTTGACCAAACCGTATATCACGGCCGGGCCGAGGACACGAACCGGCTCGACAAGGACCTGCGCTGCTACGACCTGCTCGACCGTCTGGGGCTGAGCTATGATCGCGTCGATCACGATGCTGCCGACACGATCGAGGCCTGCGCCGCCGTGGAGCAGGTGCTGGGTGCGGGGATCTGCAAGAACCTCTTTCTCACGAACCGGCAGCAGACGGCGTTTTACCTGCTGCTGATGCCGGGACATAAGCCGTTTCGCACAAAGGATCTCTCGCACCAGATCGGCAGCGCGCGGCTGTCGTTTGCCTCCCCGGAGCATATGCTCGAGCTGCTGGATATCACGCCCGGCTCTGTGAGCGTGCTTGGTCTGATGAACGACCGCGACGCGCGCGTGCGGCTGCTCATCGACCGTGACCTGCTGGACGACGCGTACCTCTGCTGCCACCCGTGCATCAACACGTCCACGCTCAAGCTGCGTATGGCGGACGCCGTCGACGTGCTCATCCCGGCGCTGGCACACGCGCCGACGTATGTCGACCTGCCGGTATACGCACCGGAAGCCTGAGACCAAAAAAGAAAAAATCCTGCATCCGAGGATGCAGGATTTTTTATGACTTAGTAGTAGCGCTTGTTCTTGTTCTTACGAGCGGCCTCCGACTTTTTGCGGCGACGCACGCTGGGGCTCTGGTAGTACTCCTTGCGGCGCAGATCGGACATGACGCCGGCCTTGGCACAGCTGCGCTTAAATCTCTTGAGCGCATTGTCCAGAGACTCATTCTCCTTGACGTAGATTTCAGACATTTTATTCCCTCCCTCCAAATACGCCTCGCGGCGCTTCAAGGGCCATCATGCATGGCTTTAGCGTTAACATTATAATTGCTATCACGCCGAATGTCAAGACGAACTTATGCCTTCGGCTTCAAAATCAAATTGACCAATTTGTTCGGAACGTGAATGACTTTGACGATCTGCATGCCGTCCATCTGGCGCTTCACCTTGTCGAGCGCCATGGCAGCGTCGACGACGGTCTGCTGGTCGCTGTCCTTCGGCACGGTGACGGTGCCCTTGAGCTTGCCGAGCACCTGCACGGCCATGGTGACAGTCGTGTCGACGGTCTTGGCCTCGTCATACACCGGCCAGTCACACTGGCAGCACATCTTGCCATACTTGGCGGCAAAGCCGAGACGCTCCCAGATCTCCTCGACGATGTGCGGCGCAAACGGGCTGAGCAGGAGCAGCAGCTGCTCCATGTCGCCCTTCGTGCAGCCGTTGGCCGCAAACTCATTGACCATGCTCATCATGGCCGCGATTGCGGTATTCATCTTCAGCTCATCGATATCCTCGGTGACCTTCTTAACGGTCTTGTGGATGACCGCCTCGTTCTTGGACGAGATCCCGGGGTCATCCGTGCAGCTCTCGCCGAGATTCCAGACACGGTCGAGGAAGCGCTTCGAGCCCTTGACGGCCTCGTTCGACCAGGTAACGGCCTTCTCAAAGTCGCCGATGAACATGATGTGCAGGCGCATGGTATCTGCGCCGTACTGATCGACGATATCATTGGGGTTGACGACGTTGCCGCGGGACTTCGACATCTTCTCGCCGCCCTCGCCGAGGATCATGCCGTGGCTGGTGCGCTTCTGATACGGCTCCTTGGTCGGCACGACGCCGATGTCATACAGGAACTTATGCCAGAAGCGGCTGTAGAGCAGGTGGAGCGTGGTGTGCTCCATGCCGCCGTTGTACCAGTCGACCGGGCTCCAGTAATCCAGAGCCTCCTTGGAGGCGAGCGCCTTGTCGTTGTGCGGATCCATGTAGCGCAGGAAGTACCAGCTCGAGCCGGCCCACTGCGGCATGGTGTCGGTCTCACGCTTGGCGGGACCGCCGCACTGCGGGCAGGTGGTGTTGACCCAGTCGGTCATCTTGCTCAGCGGGCTCTCGCCGTCATCGGTGGGCTCATAGCTGTCCACCTGCGGCAGCACGAGCGGAAGCTGATCCTCCGGGATCGGCACCCAGCCGCACTTCGGGCAGTTGACCAGCGGGATCGGCTCGCCCCAGTAACGCTGACGGCTGAAGACCCAGTCACGCAGCTTGTAGTTGACCTGCTCCTTGCCGATCCCCTGCTCCACGACGTATTTCTTCATGGCGGGGATGGCCTCTTTGACGGTCATGCCGTTGAGGAAGCCGGAGTTGACCATGACGGCGCTGTCGTCCTTGGCGACAAAGGCCTCCTTTGTCACGTCGCCGCCGGCGACGACCTCGACGATCGGCAGGCCGAACTTCGTGGCAAACTCCCAGTCGCGCTGGTCGTGGCCCGGAACGCCCATGACGATGCCGGTGCCATAGCCCATGAGGACGTAGTCGGAAACAAACATGGGCAGCGCCTTGTGCGTCACGGGATTCATGACCTCGATGCCCTCGAGACGGACACCGGTCTTTTCCTTGTTGAGCTCGCCGCGCTCGAAGTCGGACTTGTGCGCAGCCTCTTCCTGATAGGCGGCGACGGCGTCCCAGTTGGCGATGTGCGGCTGCCACTGCTTGAGCAGCGGGTGCTCGGGCGAGATGACCATGTACGTCGTGCCGAAGAGCGTGTCGGCACGGGTGGTGTAAACCGTGATATCGTCGCCGATGTTAGTCTTAAACGTGATCTCGGCACCGGTGGAGCGGCCGATCCAGTTGCGCTGCTGGGTCTTGACGCGCTCGATGTAATCCACATCATCCAGATCGTCGATCAGGCGCTGGGCGTACTTCGTGATGGCGAGCATCCACTGGCTCTTCTCCTTGCGCACGACCTCGCTGCCGCAGCGCTCGCAGACGCCGTTGACGACCTCTTCGTTTGCAAGCACGCACTTGCAGCTCGTGCACCAGTTGACCGGCATGGTGGTCTTATAGGCCAGACCGTGCTTGAACATCTGCAGGAAGATCCACTGCGTCCACTTATAGTAGGACGGGTCGGTCGTGTCGACCGCGCGGTCCCAGTCAAAGCTGTAGCCAAGCATCTTGAGCTGCTTGGTGAAGTTTGCAATGTTGTTTTTCGTGACAATGGCCGGATGGATGTGGTTTTTGATGGCATAGTTCTCGGTCGGCAGACCAAACGCATCAAATCCGATCGGGAACAGGACATTGTAGCCCTGCATCCGGCGCTTGCGGCAGATGATGTCCATCGCCGTGAACGGGCGCGGATGGCCGACGTGCAGCCCCTGTCCGGAGGGATACGGAAACTCGATCAGCCCATAAAACTTCGGGCGCGGATCACCGGTGACGGCCGCGAACGGCTTTTCCGTCTCCCAGCGCGCCTGCCATTTTTTCTCGATTGCCTGAAAATCATACTTCATAGCGTTCACTTCTCTCTGAAAAAATCAAAAACTGGTAAGCGGGGCGGCGTGATGACCGCCCCGAACGGTTACTGTGGGCTCAGGCGCGCATGCCGGTGATGTCAATGACCTCGGCATCGCTCCACAGGCGCTCCAGATCGTAGAACTTGCGCGCTTCATCCTGAAACACGTGCACGATCACGCAGCCGTAGTCGAGCAGTACCCAGCTGCCGCTGCGGTGTCCCTCACGGCGCAGGACCGGTTCGCCCACGTCGTCCGCCGCCGCTTCCACGGCGTCGGTCAGCGTCTTGACGTGGGTCGAAGAGCCGGCCGTGCAGATGACGAAATAGTCCGCCAGCGTCGTCAGGTCGCGGGTCTTGAGCAGCTGAATATTCTCGCCCTTTTTCGCGTCCAGTGCCTTGACAATGACCGCGGCGAGCTCGTTAGCAGGCATCATAAGCAAACATCCTTCCTTTTCGTTACCATTTGTTCGGCCCCTGAACCGTGCCGGAGGTGGCCACGACCTGCCCGTTGGACTCATAAAGAATGTCCACATTCGCGGCCGTGATCTCCGTTGTATACGGGTTGAGCCATGTGTTGAGATACTCCAGCCATTCGTCCACGTGGATGAACACGTAGGACATGCCGTTTTTCACGCCGTTGTAGTTGGCCGGGATCGTTTCAAACCCAATGGCGCTCTCATCGAGCTTCAAAAACTCCTTGACGTAGAACATCACGTTGCCGGCAGACAGATTCGTGATGACTTCCTTTTCATAGATATCAATAAGCTTGCTGAGATTCGGAATATTGTGCAGCTTCAAAAACTGACTCGTCATGGCCTTGAGCATCTGGTGCTGCACGTCAATGCGGCCGATGTCACCGTTGGCATAGGAATTGCGGAAGCGGAACACGCCCATGGCCTCATAGCCGTCAAGGTGCTGATACCCCTTGCTCACATGGATAGACAGATCCTGCCCCCAGTCCTCATAGTCCATATCCACGGGGACGTCAAAGTCGATGCCGCCCATGGCGTCGATGAGCTCGACAAACACCTCGACATCAAAGATCGCATAGCTGTCGACCCGGTAGCCGAGGAGCTTCTCCACGCCGGCAAGCATTGCCTCCACACCGTCTCTGCCGTTGTTTTCGGCTGCGGCATAGTACTGATTCATTTTCTTGGGCCGGTAGGCCACGTTCACCGCCGTGTCACGCGGAATGCTGACGAATTTCAGAGATTTGTTCTCCGTATCGAGCATACCGACGAGCACCGTATCCGTCAGGCCGGCCGCGCGGTCCTTGCCCGCGATCAGGAAGGTATAGCAGCCCTTCTTTCGTCCCTCGGTATCGGTGGTAATGCCGTCGTCGGGGTTGCCGTCGCTCAGGCCGCCGCTGAGGCTCGGCGGGCTGACCCAGTGATCCATCAGTACGATAAACTCACCCACGAGCAGCGCCAGCACAACGACCACGATGATCGCAATGCGCACTTTTTTCTTCTTCCGGCGCTTATCCTGTGCCTGCTGCGCCTTCACGCGGTGATTGGCCGCGGCGGACGTCTCGGAAAACGGGTCGTCCTGAAAGCCGCTGCCGTCGTCATATCCATCGTCATAGCCCGCGTTTTGATAGCCGGCATAGTCATCCGGATAGCGGCCGTCATTCTGTCGTCTTTTCATATTCTTTTTCCCTGCCTTGATACCAGTTTAATGCCTGCACCGTGTTCTCGTGCGGCGTGATGCCGCCGGCGCGCAGATCCTCGAGGCTCATCTTCAGCCCGAGTACCATGGCCGCGTCCAGATCGATGTAAGCAAGGCGCCGCAGCTCGTCCACGCCGTCAAAATCCCGTGCAGGCTCGATGTAGTCGGCCATATACAGGACCTTTTCGAGCGTGGTCATATCAGGTTTTCCCGTCGTGTGCCAGCGGATGGCATTTTCTATCTCAGGTGGTACGCCGAAACGAACCCGCGCCACGGCAGCGCCGGTTTTTGCGTGCAGCAGCTTGGTGTTGGCCGTTTCGACCGTGTCGTTTATGATACCATATTTATCAGACAATAGCAATTGGTCAGATAGCTCGAATTTTTTCGTGCAATCGTGTAAAATTCCGGCTTCGGCAGCAGCGTCCGGGTCGCAGCCCCAGCGCTCGGCAAGGCGGCGCGCCTCGTGCTCACAGCCCCAGACATGGGAGATGCGCCGCGGCTTGAGCATGGGATATGCCTGTTCGCGCAGCCAGTTGAGGTCGGGCCTGGCGCCATAGAGCCGCTGCTGGATGATGTGAGCGTACACATCGGGGGCGAGATACTCGCTGCCGCGCCGCTGCGGCAGCAGACGGCGCACGTCCGTGCTCGTGACCGGGATCGGCTCTGCCGGAAGCGCGATGACGCGCGCACCGTACGTCTCGCGCAGATAGGCACTGAAGCGTTCGACCTCGGCGTGCTCATCGCTTGTGCGCGCAAGCGCGACGAGCGTGACCTGCGCAAGCAGCGCGCGGTAATCGTGCCACTGCTCAAACGTCGTGAGCATATCCGTGCCGACGACGAGGTACAGCTCCGCGTCCGGATTGCAGTCGCGCAGCTCGCGCACGGTGTCGACCGTGTAGCTCTTGCCGGAGCGGTGCAGCTCCATGTCGGAGACCTCCACCCCCGGCTCGGAGGAAAAGGCCAGCATCGTCATGAGCAGGCGCTCCGACGGCTCCGGGCTGCCCGGTGTGAGCTCCTTGTGCGGCGGGATGCGGTCCGGAATGACGAGCGTCACATCCGGCTCGATTGCCGCGCGTACAGCGCGCAGTGCCGCCGTATGGCCGAGGTGCGGCGGGTTAAAGCTGCCGCCATAGATGCAGATCTTCATTTCTTCGCCTTTTTCACGAGCTCGATCTTCGGCTTTTGCTCGTTGCGCTTATAGAGCACGAATTTTGAGCCGATGACCTGCACAGGTTCCGCGCGGCAGGTCGCGGCGAGCTGGTCGCACGCCTCGCGCGCGGTCAGGAGCGAGTTTTCGAGCACGCGCCCCTTGACGAGCTCGCGCGCCTTGAGCGCGTCGTTCATCTGGGTGACGATGTTGTCGGTGATGCCGCCCTTGCCAATGTGGACGATGGTATCCTCCGTCGCGGCGAGTCCGCGCAGCTGGGCGCGCTGCTTACTTGTCAGCATAGTAATTCCTCAATTCTTCTTTCAGGATTTTGAGCGCATTTCCGCGGTGGGAAATGGCGTTTTTCTCTTCCGGGCGCAGCTCCGCCATGGAGCAGTCATAGCCCTCCGGCAAAAACAGCGGGTCATAGCCGAAGCCGTTTTCCCCGCGCGGGGCAAACAGGATGCTGCCCTCACACGTGCCGCGTGCGCGCAGCACGTCGCCGTTCGGGAACGTGCAGCAGATGCACGACACGAACCGCGCCGTGCGGTCGGTGCGTGCGCCGAGGTTGTGCAGCAAAAGGTCGTTGCGCGCGGCGTCCGTATCATCGTGCCGGCCGGTATAGCGCGCCGAGTGCACGCCGGGTGCGCCGCCGAGCGCATCGACCTCGAGGCCGGAGTCGTCCGCGATGGCGGCCTGCCCCGTCGCGCGGGTCACGGCGATGGCCTTCAGATAGGCGTTTTCCTCGAAGGTCTCGCCGGTCTCGTCGACCTCAAAGTCGCAGCCGGCCGCGCTCTGCGGGATGATCTCGATGCCCATGTCGGCAAAGATGGCGCGAAACTCATCTAACTTATGTGCATTATTGCTTGCAAGGATCATGACAGCAGCGCCTCCACAAATTCCGCAGGCTTGAACTCCAGCAGGTCGTCGATCTGCTCGCCGACGCCGACATATTTCACCGGAAGCTGCAGGTCGTTTGCGATCGCAAAGACGATTCCGCCCTTGGCCGTGCCGTCGAGCTTCGTGAGCACGATACCGGTGAGATCCGCCGTGTCGAGAAACTGCTTGGCCTGGATGAGACCGTTCTGACCGGTCGTGGCGTCGAGCACCATGAGTGTTTCAATGTCGGCCTCCGGCAGCTCGCGGCGGATGACGCGGGTGATTTTATTGAGCTCGTTCATGAGATTTGCCTTGTTGTGCAGACGGCCGGCGGTGTCGATGATGACGACATCCACGCCGCGCGCCTTTGCCGCCTGAATGGAGTCAAACACCACGGCGGCGGGGTCAGAGCCCTCCTCGTGCTTGACGATCTCCACGCCGGCGCGCTGCGCCCAGACGGTGAGCTGGTCGGCTGCGGCGGCGCGGAACGTATCCGCGGCGGACAGGAGCACACGGTTGCCCTCCTTCTTGAGCTGGGAAGCGAGCTTGCCGATCGTCGTCGTCTTGCCGACGCCGTTGACGCCGACGACGAGCACGACCGACGGCTGCGTCGTGAGCAGAAGCATGGTGTCCTGCACCTTGAGGATGCGCGTGAGGATCTGCACGAATTCCTTTTTCACCTCCGCGCCGGTGGTCAGCTTTTTGAGCTCGATGGCCTTGCGCAGCTGCGCGATGGCCTTGGTCGTCGTCTCAACACCGGTGTCGGCAAGGATGAGCGTCTCCTCAAGGTCCTCGAAAAACTCCTCATCGCCCGGCGCATAGGCGGCAAAGATGCCGGTCAGCTGGGCGTCCATTTTTGTCTTGGTCTTGGTCAGACCCTGTTTGATCTTATCAAAAAATCCCATAGACTATCTTCTCCGTTACGATATGGTTTTAGCCGCTTCATCCAGCGAGAGCTCGATGATGCGCGACACGCCTTTTTCCTGCATGGTCACGCCGAACAGGTGGTCGGCCTCCTCCATGGTGCCGCGGCGGTGCGTGATGACGAGAAACTGCGTGCTCTTGGCAAGGCGGCGCATATACTGCACGTAGCGCGTGACGTTCGCCTCGTCGAGCGCAGCTTCGATCTCGTCCATGACGCAAAACGGCGTCGGACGCACCTTCAAGATGGCAAAGTAGAGCGCGATGGCCACAAACGCCATCTCGCCGCCGGACATCAGGCTCAGCGTTGAGAGCGCCTTACCGGGCGGCTGCACCTTGATCTCGATGCCGCTGTCGAGCACATGCTCCGGATCCTCGAGCACAAGCGCCGCCTTGCCGCCGCCGAAGAGCTCCAGGAAGGTCTGGCGGAACGCCTGATCGATCGCCTGAAACTGCGTGGTGAAGATGCCCTCCATCTCCCCCGTCACATCGGCGATGATGCCGGTGAGCTCACGCTTGGCCTTGAGAATATCGTCCCGCTGACCGGTGAGGAAGGTATAGCGCGTGTTCACGCGCGTGAATTCGTCGATCGCACCGAGGTTCGGCGTGCCCAGCGCGCCGATGCCGCGGCGCAGCTCGGCGATGCGGCGGCTGGCCTTGGTCATATTCTCGATCGGCTGGCGCAGCGCCTCGGCCGCCGTGCGGCTGAGCTCGTAATTGTCCCAGAGCTTGTCGAGGATCTGCTTTTCCTCCATGTCGGCCGAGAGCTTTTTCTGCTCAAAGCGCGACACGAGCCCCTGCATGTCCAGCAGGTCGCGGTTGCGCGCCTGCGCATCGCGGTCGGTGCGCGTGCGCTGTCCCTCCAGCTCCAGCTTGCGGCTGCTGCACGCGGCGAGCTCGCCGCGCAGTGTCTCAGCGCGCTGGCGCAATTCAGCCAGACGGCGCTCGTGCATTTGCAGCGTCTGCTGCAGCTGCTGCGTGCCGGTCTCCGCCTGCGCGATCTGGTCAAGGCGTGCCTTGCGGTCACCGGCCATCTCCTCGAACAGATCGTGGATCTGCTGCGTGGTGCGCAGGATGGTCTCGCGCTCGGCCTCGAGCGACGCCGTCTCCGCCCGCAGCCCGGCCAGCCGGTCGGCCAGCTCCTGCCGGCGGCGGTCAAACGCGCCGCGGCCGAGCTCGCTCTGATCGCGTTCGGCGCGAAGCTGTGCAAGCGTCTCCTCCGCCGAGGCTGCATCGGCGCGGGCAGCGGCGATGCGCTCCTGATTCGTCTTTTGCTGCGCGCGGCAGGCGTCGATGGACGCGTTTTGCCCCGCAATGGTCTCCTGTGCGGCGTTTTGGAGCAGCACGACCTGTGCCGCCTCGCTCTGCGCCCTATGCAGCGTCTCGACCGCCTGCTCCAGCTGTGCCTGTGCGGTGTCGAGCTGTGCGTGCGCCGCATCGAGCGCCGCCTGCGCATCCCCGAGCTCGAGCGCGCACTGCTGCTTTTCGAGCGTGAGCGCATCCAGCGTCTCGCGCAGGCGCTTGAGCTCGTTGGCGCGCGACAGGATGCCGCTGCCCTTGGCGGCGCTGCCGCCGGTGAGCGAGCCGCCGGCGTTGACGAGCTGCCCGTCAAGCGTGACGATGCGGTAGCGGTGGTCATAGCGCCTGGAGATGGCGATGGCGTCTTTCATCGTCTCGGCGACGACGGTGCGGCCGAGGAGATTGCTGACGATATCGCGGTAAGCGGCCGCGCTGGTGACGAGCGTGTCGGCCACGCCGACATAGCCCGGTTCCTGATCCGGCACGCTGTTTAAGTGCATGGGTCGGATGGTATCGAGCGGCAGGAATGTCGCACGGCCGGTATCGCGCCGGCGCAGCAGCTCGATGGCCTGTGCGCCGCAGCTCTGTGTCTCGACGACGATGTTCTGCGCCGCCGCGCCGAGCGCCGTCTCAATGGCGAGGGTATAGCGGTCGCCGGTCTTGATGAGGTTTGCCACCGGGCCGCGCACGCCGCGCAGCGTCCCCTTTTCGGCCGCGTGCATGACGGCCTTGACTGCGCGGTTGTAGCCTTCAAAGTCCTTTTCCATCTCGGTGAGCATACGGATGCGCGATTCGGTGCTGCGCAGGTCGACCGTCAGAGCGGACAGTCGCTCCTGCCGCTTTGCCAGCGCCTGCTCACAGGCGGAAAGGTGCTGTGTTTTTTCTCTCTGCTGCGTGCGCAGCGCGTCGCAGGCGGACTGCGCCTGCTGCTGCGCGGTCTGCTTTTCCTGTGCCTGCGCCTCGAGCGCGGCCAGACGCTCGGCCGCCTCCGCAGCGGCGGTGACGATGGCGTTTTCCTGGTCGAGCAGCTCCTGCGATTTGTCGGCCAGAAGCGTGATGCGCGTGCGGCACTCGGCCAGTGCGCTGCTCTGCGCGCTCTCCCGGGCAAGCAGCTCCGTATACGCACGCTCGGCCTCACCGGAGGATGCAGCGTTGCGCTCGATGTCCTCGAGCACGGTGTCGATCTGCTGCGCGTGCTGCGCCTTTTCACGCTCGATCTGTTCCAAACGCCGCTGCTGCGCGTCGATCTGCGCCTGCATAGCGCTGGCGCGATCCGCCTGCTCAGACACCTCCACGCGCAGACGCGCGATGCTGTCGGCGCTGTTTTGCAGGTTCGTGCGCACCACAGCTGCGGCGCTCTCGCACTCGGCGGCGGCGCTCTCCGCCTCGGAGATCTGCTCGCGCGTGCGCTCGGACTCCAGATCCTTCTCGCGCATTTTCTGCGCGATGTTTTCCGACGCCGCATAGAGCTGCTCAAGCTCGCGCTGCGCGCCGGCAAGGTTTTCCTTCGCGGTCTGATAATCGTGGTTCACGGTCTCGGCCTGCGCGTGCAGCCGGTCGAGCGTCTCCATCCAGACGGAGACCTCGGTGCTCTTGAGCTCGTCACGCAGGTGCAGATACTTCTTCGCCGTCTCGGCCTGCTTGCGCAGGGGCTCGACCTGCAGTTCCAGCTCATCGACCTTATCGTTGATGCGCAGGAGGTTTTCCTCCGTGCGGGCAAGTTTGCGCTCCGACTCCTCCTTGCGGTAGCGGTAGCGCGAGATGCCGGCCGCCTCCTCAAAGATCTCGCGGCGCTCGTTGCTTTTGCCGGAGACGATCTCTGCAATGCGCCCCTGCCCGATGATCGAGTACCCGTCGCGGCCGAGGCCGGTGTCCATGAGCAGCTCGTTGATGTCGCGCAGGCGGCAGGGCTCGCGGTTGATGGAATATTCGCTCTCGCCGCTGCGGTAATAGCGGCGGGTGATCATGACCTCGGTGTTCTCGGTGTCGAAGATACCGGTGCTGTTATCGAGAATGAGCGACACCTGTGCAAAACCCATGGGGCTGCGCTTTTCCGTGCCGCCGAAGATGACGTCCTCCATCTTGCCGCCGCGCAGCGTCTTCGTGCGCTGCTCGCCCATGACCCACAAGATGGCGTCCGATATGTTCGACTTGCCGCTCCCGTTCGGACCGACGATCGCCGTGATCTCCTGGTCAAAATTCAGGCGCGTCTTGTCCGGGAAGGACTTGAAGCCCTGGATCTCCAATGCTTTTAAGTACACAAAATCCCTCGCATACCCGGCAAAGCCCCGCGCAGGAGCGCCGCCGGTATCTCAAATGAAAATAATACAAAGTAAAGTATACCGCCAAAAACGCCATTTTGCAACGGCAGGAGCGCATTTTTTCAGATATGAAAAATACAGCCGCCTGTTTTTGCAGGCGGCTGTTTGCCGTTATTCGCTCAGCGTTTCGAGCGCGCAGCGGGCGGCGGACTGCTCCGCCTCCTTTTTGGTGCGCCCTGTGCCGCGGCCGATCTCGCTGCCGTTGAGCAGCACGGCCATGGTGAACGTCTTGTTGTGGTCCGGACCGCTCTCGGCGCAGACGGTATAAGAGAGCGTCTGTCCGGCGCGGCGCTGCACGCGCTCCTGCAGCTCGGTCTTATAGTCTGCGACGTGGTGGATCTCCCCCTCGGCCAGACCGTTGAGGATGTGCGCGAGGATAAAGCGCTGCGCAGGCTCCAGCCCGCCGTCGAGGTACATGGCGGCGATGACCGCCTCTACCGCATCGGCGAGGATGGACGGGCGCTCGCGTCCGCCGCTGCGCTCCTCTCCGTGGCCAAGACGGATATAATCGCCCAGATGCAGCGTGCACGCCACGCCGTGCAGCGCCTGCTCGCACACGAGCTCGGCGCGCAGCCGGCTCATCTTCCCCTCCGGCATATCCGGATAGAGCTGGTAGAGCCGTGTCGCCGTGACCATGCCGAGCACGGAGTCACCCAAAAACTCGAGCCGCTCGTTGCTGGTATAGCCGCGCGCACGGTTTTCATTGGCGTAAGAGCTGTGCATGAGCGCATTCTCCAGCAGCGACCGGTCACGGAATGTATAGCCCAGACGAGCCTCCAGCGCCTCCATCAGTCGCACTCCTTCGCCGCGTGCTTGTCCACACGCATATAGGAAATGTTGGCCGTGATGTCGTCGATGATGCCGGAGTCGACAAACGAGATCGCCTGACGGATGGCGTTATAGATCGCGCGCGCATCCGACGAGCCGTGCGCCTTGATGACGGGCTTGCTGATGCCGAGCATGGCCGTGCCGCCGACCTCGTTCGGGTCGAGAGAGGCCTTGAGCGCCTTGAACTCGTCCTTGATGGCGAGCGCCGCCATTTTGGTCTTGAAGTTTTTCATGAAGATGCCCTTGAGCTGGCGCGTCATGTACTTGATGCTGCCCTCAATGCCCTTGAGCAGGACGTTGCCGGTGAAGCCGTCGGTGACGACGACGTCCACATCGCCGTTAAAGACCTGTGAGGCCTCGACATTGCCGATGAAGCGGATGCGCCCGGCGGCGTCCGCCGCCTTGAGCAGCGGGAAGGTCTCATGCTGGAGCTGCGCCCCCTTGTGGTCCTCGGTGCCGTTGCTGAGCAGACCGACACGCGGCGCCGCGATGCCGAGCATGGTGCGGGCATAGTAACTGCCCATATAGGCAAACTGCAGCAGGTACTCCGGCGTGCAGTCGGCGTTCGCGCCACAATCGATGAGCATGACGCCCGCGTCGCCGTTGGGCAGCACGGGGGCAAGCGCCGCGCGGCGGATGCCGTGGATGCGCTTGACGATGAGCGTCGCGCCCGTGAGCAGTGCGCCGGTGCTGCCGGCGGAGACGACCGCGTCACCCTTGCCGTCACGCAGCAGGTTGAGCGCGACCGTCATGGAAGCATCCTTCTTGCGGCGGGTCGCCGTGCTGGGGTCATAGTCCATGGTGATGACCTCGCTCGCGTCAATGATCTCGAGCTCGGCCTGCTCGTTGCGCAGGCAGGTCTCGATGGCGGCGCGCTGGCCGACGAGCACGATCTCCGCGCCCAGCTCCTGCTGCGCGTGCACCGCACCCTTCACGATCTCATCCGGGGCAAGGTCGCCGCCCATTGCGTCCACAAGTATTCTCATAGATGAAAAACCTCCTTTTGTTTCAGCCCGTCCAGAATCTGCAGGCTGCGCGCCGAGATCTCCGCATTCTTGTTGCGCTTGCCGCGCACGCGGTGGTCGAGCGGCGTGATGATGCCGAAGTTGATGTTCATAGGTTGAAAATCGCCGACACTGCCGCCGGAAATGTACAGCGACAGCGCGCCGATGGCCGTCTCCTGCGGGAAATCGACAGGCGGCAGACCGAGCACCTGCGCAGCCGTCTCGATGCCGACGAGCGCGCCGGACGCGCACGACTCCACATAGCCCTCAACGCCGGTCATCTGTCCGGCGAAGCGGATGCGCGGCTCTCTGCGGAGGCGATAGTACCGGTCGAGCATCTGCGGGGAATTTAAATAGGTGTTGCGGTGCATGACGCCGTAGCGCACGAACTCCGCCTCCCGCAGCGCGGGGATCATGGAAAAGACGCGCTTTTGCTCGCCAAACGTCAGATGCGTCTGAAAGCCGACGATGTTATACAGCGTGCCCTCGGCGTTGTCGCGCCGCAGCTGCACGACGGCATAGTTGTCCTTTCCGGTGCGCGGGTCGCGCAGGCCGACCGGCTTAAGCGGGCCGTAGCGCAGCGTATCCTCGCCGCGGCGCGCCATGACCTCGATCGGCATACAGCCCTCAAAGACCGCGCCGTCGTCAAAGCCGTGCACCGGCGCTTCCTTGGCGGTGCGCAGCTCCTGAACGAAGGCGGTATACTCCGCCTGATCCATGGGGCAGTTGACGTAGTCCGCAGTGCCCTTATCATAGCGGCTGGCGAAAAAGGCGCTGTCCATGTCCACGCTCTCAAGCGTGACGATGGGCGCGACGGCATCATAAAAATGCAGGTCGAACTCCGGGCACAGGCGCTGGATCTCCTCGGCCATGGCATCACTCGTGAGCGGACCGGTCGCAATGACGACCTCACCCTCGGGGATGGCGGTCGCCTCCGCGCGCTCAACGGTGATGTTCGGGTGCGCGCAGATGCGCTCCGTGATCTCGCGGGCGAAAGCCTCACGGTCGACGGCAAGCGCGCCGCCGGCGGCGACACGGTTATGATCCGCGCTGGCGAGCACAACGGAATCGAGCCGCCGCAGCTCCTCCTTGAGCAGACCGACGGCATTGGTGAGCTCATCGCTGCGCAGGGAGTTGGAGCAGACGAGCTCCGCAAAGTTTTCCGATACGTGTGCGGGGGACATTTTCTGGGGTTTCATCTCGATCAGGCGCACCGGGATGCCGCGCCCGGCCAGCTGCCACGCGCACTCGCATCCCGCCAGGCCCGCACCGATCACGGTCACTGGGGTCATAGCGTTCCTCCTCAAAAAAGGCGGCCGTGATCAGGCCGCCTTTCCAATTATGCTTCCTACTTATGCTTCTTCCTTGGGTTTTGCCGTCTTTTTTGCAGCCGACTTCTTTGCGGCGGGCTTTTTCGCAGCCGGCTTCTTGGCCGCCGCTTTCTTCGCGGCAGGCTTTTTGGCGGGCGCTTTCTTGGCAGCCGGCTTCTTTTCGGCGGCAGCCTCGGCGGTCTCGGGCTCGGTCTTGGCCGTCTCCGCATCGTCCGCCGGCTTCGGCTTGCGCTTATAGCCGCGCTTATCCGGCGGCAGATAGTTCGCGCACTCCGGATTGATGCAAAACGGCTTGTTCGCGCCCTTGCCGGCGCGTTTGAACATCGTCTTGCCGCACTCGGGGCAGTAGTCCTTCGTCGGCACGTCCCACGTCATGAAGCCCTGGATGTTCTCGCCGCCCTCGCCCTCACCGTGACCGGGGCAGTCATGTCCGCGCTCACAGGCGTAGTAGGCAAAGCCCTTGCGCGATGTCCGCTTGAGCAGACGGCCGCCGCAGGCCGGGCACTTGCCGGGCATCTCGACGACGATCGGCATCGTGAAGCTGCACTCCGGGTAGCCGGGACAGGCAAGGAAGCGGCCAAAGCGGCCGTTTTTGTACACGAGCTTGCGCCCGCAGTTCGGGCAGACCTCGTCCGACTCCTCATCCGGCACCTTGAGGTGCTTGCCCTCAAGCTGGATCTCGGCGTTGTTGAGGTTTGCGTCAAAGTCCTTATAATACTCGCGCAACAGATCCTTCCACGCGACGGTTCCGGCCTCGATCTTGTCGAGATCGGTCTCCATGTTGGCGGTGAATTTCAGGTCGACGATGTTGCGGAAATACTCCTCCATCATCTCGGTCACAACGATGCCGAGATTCGTCGGGCGCAGATAGCGCCCCTCCTTGACGACATAGTTGCGGCTGAGGATGGTCGAAATCGTCGGCGCATACGTCGACGGGCGGCCGATGCCCTTTTCCTCCATCGCACGGATAAGCGTCGCCTCCGTGTAGCGGGCGGGTGGCTGGGTAAACTGCTGCTCTTTCGTGACGTTCTTGAGCTCCACGGCGTCGCCCTGCTTGAGCGACGGCAGCGGACGGCGCACCTCGCTCGTCTCCTCGTCCTTCGCCTCTTCATATACGGCGGTGTAGCCCGCAAACTTCTGCTCGGAGTAGTTGGCGCGGAAGAGATAGCCCGCGCTGCCGGCATCCACGACAACATTATCGTACACGGCGTTGGACATCTGGCAGGCGGTGAAGCGGCCCCAGATGAGCCGGTAGAGACGGTACTGCTCCGGTGTGAGGTCGTGGCGCACACGATCCGGCGTTAGCGTGACATCCGTCGGGCGAATGGCCTCATGCGCGTCCTGCGCACCGGCCTTGGTCTTATACGTGCGCGGCTTGCCGGGATGATACTCCGGGCCGTAGTGCTCGACGATGAACGCCTGTGCCGAGGCGAGCGCCTCGTCCGACAGACGCTGGGAGTCGGTACGCATATAGGTGATGAGACCGATCGTGCCGCGATCGGTAATATCCACGCCCTCATACAGCTGCTGCGCGACCGACATGGTGCGCCGCGGCGTCATGCCCAGACGGCGGGAAGCCTCCTGCTGCAAGGTCGAGGTGATGAACGGGGGCGAGGGGCTGCGCTGCTTCTCGCCGCGCTTGACGCTCGCGATCTGAAACGGCTCGGCGGACACGGCGGCAATGATCTTGTCGGCCGTGGCCTCGTCCGGAACGTCCATCTTCTTATCGGCCGTGCCGTAAAAGCGCGCACTGAACGTGCCCGCGCCGCAGTCAAGCAGCGCGTCGAGCAGCCAGTATTCCTGCGGCTGGAAGGCGCGGATCTCATTTTCACGGTCGACCACGATGCGTGTGGCCACCGACTGCACGCGCCCGGCGGACAGGCCGGGCTTGACCTTGCGCCAGAGCAGCGGGCTGAGCTTGTAGCCCACGATGCGGTCGAGCACGCGGCGCGCCTGTTGCGCATCGACCAGATCCTGATCGATCTCGCGCGGGTGCTGGATGCTCTCGGTGACGACCTTCTTCGTGATCTCGTTGAAGGTCACGCGCTTGGCCTTATCGTCCGGCAGATTCAGCAGCTCCTTCAGGTGCCACGAAATGGCCTCTCCCTCGCGGTCAGGGTCGGTCGCGAGATAGACGGTTCCGGCAGATTTGGCGCGCTTTTTCAGGTCGGCGATCACGTCGGCGCGATCCTTCACGGGCAGATACTGCGGCGTGAAGTCGCCGTCAATATCGACGCCCATCGTGCTCTTGGGCAGGTCGCGCAAATGGCCCATCGAGGCCACGACCTGATAGTTGCTGCCCAGATATTTTTCGATTGTTCTGGCCTTCGCCGGAGACTCGACGATCACCAGATCCGTTTTTGCTTTTGCCATCGGGTCTGTTCCAACTCCTTATGATTCCTGCGCAGTGCCTGCGCGTATATTTAATGAAAAGCGTTTGCCCGGTTCCTGCCGGACCACGCCGCGGATCTGCAGCACGGTCAGCTCCGCGAGCACCTTGCTCGCCGGCAGCCGGGTCTTGGCGATGATGAGATCCACCTGCGTGGCGGGCGCATCGATCGCCGCGACGATCTGCAGCTGCTCCGTCGTGAGCGATCGCAGCTGCGCTTCCAAGTCAATATATGCCTCCGGCTGCGGCTTGTCAATCCTTTTCTCCGCGACCGGGCGGCGCACCTGTGCAAAGCCGTCGCCCGTCTCGGGCGGGGCCTGCGGCGCTGTGGGTTCTGGTTCGGGCGCGATGCGCTCGTGCAGCGTGCCGGGAAACATACGGCGAAAATCGCCCAGCACATCCCATGCACACGTCGCCGGACGCGCTCCGTCCTTGAGCAGCGCGTTGCTGCCGACGGAGGCGTGGGAATCGGCGTTTCCGGGCACGGCAAAGACCTCCCTGCCCTGTGTGATCGCATCTTCGGCGAAGAGCAGCGCGCCGCTTTTCTCCGGTGCCTCGACCACGACCGTCGCCACGGCGAGTCCGGAGGTGATGCGGTTGCGCAAGCGGAAGCCGAAGCGCGGCACGGACATATTCGGTGCAAACTCGCTCACGACCGCGCCGCAGCGCGCGACGCTCTGCGTGCACGCGCCCGCAAAATCCAGATTGATCGCCGTGCCGGACACACCCACGCAGACACCGCCCGCGTCCAGCGCACCCTCGGCGGCAGAGCGGTCGATGCCGGCGGTGAGACCGGAGAGCACGATGCCGCCGTGACGCACGATCTCCGAACCGAGCTTGTGCGCCGTGCGCATCCCGTAAGGCGTGGCGCTGCGCGTGCCGACGACGGCGACGGCCGCGCGGTCATCCAGCGGCGGCAGTGTGCCGCGCACATAGAGCACGAGCGGCGGGTCATAGATCTGCAGCAGCCGCTGCGGATAGGCGGCGTCCTGGATCGTCAGGGCGCGGATATCCTCCCGGTCGCAGATGGCGAGCGCGCGCTCGGCCTCATGCAGGTCCTTATCCAGCAGCAGACGCAGCTCCTCCGGGCGCAGCGAGGCACGGACGCGGTAGTCCGCCTCCGTGGCAAAATACACATCGCGCGGCGTGCCGAAATGCTCCACAAGCGCGAGCTTCACCTTCGGCCGCACACCGAAGCGCATGGACAGCCAGACCCAGTATTTGAGCTGCGACATCTCACGCCCTCCTCACGTCTCGGTGCGGGCGATCTCCCACATGACGACCGCCGCGGCCACCGCCGCATTGAGCGACTCCGCACCCGGCTGCATGGGGATGATAATCTGTCCATCGCACTGCGCGAGCAGCTGCGCACTCAGACCGCGCCCCTCGCTGCCGATCGCCACGGCTGCCGGCGTGAGCGGCACGCGCCGCAGATCCTGCGCCGTGTCCGTCAGCGCTGCGCCATAGAGCTTGAGCCCGTTTGCGCGCAGCAGCTGCATCAGCTCGTCCAGCGTGCACGTCAGCACCGGCTGACGAAAGAGCGCACCCATCGTCGCGCGCACGGTCTTCGGGCCGTAGAGATCGGCGCACGCGCCGGTGAGCACCACGGCATCCATGCCGAGGGCGTTGGCCGTGCGGATGACCGTGCCGACATTGCCGGGATCCTGCACACCCTCGAGCACGATGACGCGGCGCAGCGGCTCCGGCAGGCGCATCGCCGGGATGCGCACGGTAAAGACCGGACCCGGCGAGTGCATGAGCGGCGAGGCATACTCGACGAGCCCGGCATCCGCCGCGTACTGCGCGATACCATCCGGCAGCGAAAACGCCGCCGCCTCGCGCCAGAGCACGGACGTGACCTCCGCGCCGAACTGCAGCGCCTCGCGCAGCAGCTTTTCGCCGTCGCAGACGTACTCCCCCGCCTCCCGGCGCGCATCCGCCGACTTTGCCAGTGCGCGCAGGTGCAGGATGTGTTGATTTTTCCGCGACCGAATCTGCTCCATAGTCCTGTTCTCCGCATATTCTATTACAATGTAATTAGATATTGTCCTTCATCTTATAACATCGCCCCACATTTTTCAAGACCTGACGGTCAGGAATTTGCAAAGCGGTGCAAATTTTCCGCCGCATACGCCAGCAGCGCCTCCCGCTCATTTGCGACCCGCTCATCCATGACGGCGTCCAGACACGCCTGCAGCGCCGCGCCCACAGCCCGTCCGCGCAGGCCGAGCGCAAGCAGGTCGCTGCCGTTAACGGCGAGATCCCGGAGCGAAAAGCAGGCATCGGCCTCCAGCAGCTTATCGAGCACGCGCCCGGCCTCCTGATAGGTCTGCACGCGTCCGGCGCAGATGGCAGACTGCCCGCAGGTATCGGCAATGTGCAGCGCGAAGAGCTGGCGCACCGGCTCGACGCCGAGCTTATGCATCAGCCGCCGGATGGGCTTCGGCTCCGGGGCAATGGGCAGGTCGTGATAGCGGATGAGCTGCGTGATGCGCGTGCGCCCGGCCGTATCCATACGCAGCCGCGTCAGGATCGCATCCGCAAGCTCCGTGCTCTTGGCGGCGTGACCGTAAAAGTGTCCGACGCCGTCATCGGCAAGCGAAAAGCACGGCGGCTTTCCGACATCGTGCAGCAGCGCTGCCCAGCGCAGCACCGGCTCGGGCGGGATATGCTCCACGACCGCGACCGTGTGCTGCCAGACGTCCCGGTCGTGGTGCGGGTTGTGCTGCGCAAAGCCGAACATTGGCCGCAGCTCCGGGATGGGGACGGCCAGCACATCGGAAAACTCCCGCAGCACCGCGCCTGCATTCTGCCCGCAGAGCAGCTTTGTCAGCTCGCTCAGCACGCGTTCCGCCGCAAGATACCGCAGCAGCTCGGCGCAGCGGTGGATGGCCGCCGCCGTCTCCGGCTCGATGGTGAAGCCGAGCACGGATGCAAAGCGCAGCGCGCGCAAAATGCGCAGCCCGTCCTCACGAAAGCGGCGCTCGGGCTCACCCACGCAGCGCACGACACCGCGTGCAAGATCCTCCGCCCCGCCGCAGATATCCGCGAGTCCCGTGCGCGGATTATAAGCGAGCGCATTCATCGTAAAATCGCGCCGCAGCAAGTCCTCGCGCAGGCTGCGCGTAAACGTCACGCTGTCCGGCCGCCGGTGGTCTGAGTAGCCGCCGTCAACGCGGTAGGTCGTGATCTCCAGCGGCAGACCGTCAAGCAGGACGGTCACCGTGCCGTGCCGGAGTCCCGTTTCGATGAGCCGTTCGCCGGAAAAGACCCGCTCGACCTGCTCCGGCTCGGCATTGGTCGTGATGTCCCAGTCCCCCGCCGCGCAGCCGCGCAGCGCATCGCGCACCGCGCCGCCGACGACGAAGGCCTCCCACCCCGCTGCCTCGAGGCGGTCGAGCGCCATATGCACTTGTTCCGGCAGGGTCATCATCGGCAAGCTCCTCAGTTGTGGTGATAGATCTTCTTTTCCAGCGCAAAAATACGCCCGCTGAAGCCGCCGGCCGGCACGCCCGGGAGCGTCTCGGCATAGATCTCCATGCGGCTGTCAATGAGGTCGATGTACGACAGCAGCTCCGCCTCGGCGCACATGGGGCGCACGGCCGCGCCGAAGTCCGGCTCGCCGTGGTGCGAGAGCAGCAGATGCTGCAGCAGCAGGGACTTTTCCTCGGCAATGGCAAGCTCGCGCGCGACGTCCGCGACCTCCTGCGCGCCCATGACCAGATGGCCGAGCAGCTGCCCGGCGGTGGAATACTCCGTCACGATGCCGAGGCCGGAAAACACGAACTCCCGCTCCTTGGCAAAATCGTGCAGCAGCGTGCCGGTCAGCAGCAGGCTGCGGTCGATGACCTCCGGATAGAGCCCGGCGAGAAAATCCGCCGCACGCAGCATGTTGTATGTGTGCATCAAAAGGCCGGACAGGAAGCTGTGGTGAACGGTCTTTCCGGCCGGGATGCGGCGAAACGCATCCAGGTGGCGCGCGAGCATCGTCTCGGCGACGCTGCGGTAATCCGCGTCCGCGATCGAGGCGACCAGCCGCTGCACGTCCGCGAGCGCAGCGTCGGCGTCGATCGGTGCCGTCGGTACGAGCAGAGATTTATCATATGTGTCCGCGGCCTCGGCCATGCGGATGCGGTGCACGCTCACCTGCAGCGCGCCGCGGTATTCCGAAACGCTGCCGCGGATCTTCACGACGCGGCCGGCATCGTCCGCGCGCGCGCCGATCGGGCCGCTGTAGTCCCAGACCTTGATCTCGACGCTGCCCGTGCGGTCACAGATCGTGCCGCTGAGAAAGGGCTTGCCGCTGTTGGTCGTCTTGAGCGCCGCTGCGCGCAGGATGTAAAAGCCCTCGACATCCATGCCGGGGCACATATCCGCAATGGGTTTGTTGTATTCCATAGCTCCGCCTTTCTGCCCGCCAAGCGGGTCACGCCTGATCGGTCTCATAATTTCAGATATACATTGCCGTCATTTTGCGCTTCTGTCAAGCCTTTTTGTGTGCGTCGTTCAGGGATCGGCGTGGGTGACCTCGCGCGCGATCTTTCGCCCGGTCGGTGTGCCCGCAAGACCGCCGAGCCCGGTCTCGCGCAGGTCGGCCGGGAGCGCGTCGCCGATCTCGCCCATCGCGTCGATGACCTCATCGACCGGGATGCGGCTCGTGATGCCGGCGACGGCCATGTTCGCCGCGCTCACGGCGTTGACCGCGCCGATGACGTTGCGCTTAACGCACGGCACCTCCACAAGCCCCGCGACCGGATCGCAGACAAGCCCAAGCAGGTTTGCAAGCGCGATGGCGTACGCATCCGCGCACTGCTGCGCCGTGCCGCCGAGGATATGCGTCAGCGCGGCGGCGGCCATGGCGCTGGCCGTGCCGATCTCCGCCTGACAGCCGCCCTGCGCCCCGGCAACGCTCGCGCGCAGCGCCGTGACCTGACCGAAGCCCGCCGCGATGTACAGCGCCTGCAGGATCATCTCCTCCGGAACGTCCCGCTCATCCGAGAGCGGGATGAGCACCGCCGGAAGCACGCCGCAGCTGCCCGCCGTGGGTGCGGCAACGATGCGCTTCATGCAGGCATTGCACTCGGCGACCTTGAGCGCCTGCTCCGTTACGCGCTGAAAATATGTCCCGCCAAGCAGCAAGCCCTTTTCCGCCGCCGCGCGGAGCTTTTCCGCGTCGCCGCCGATGAGCCCGCTGTTGGAGCGGTCGTCCGCACAGTACTGCCGGCTGGAGGCCTGCATGGCCGCCCAGAGCGCTGCGATCTGTCGGTGGGAGGCCGCGGCGTCATAGCCGTTTTCCAGACAATCTGCGTCGCGAATGACGGCGTAGAGCGGCTGGGTGCGCTCCTGCGCCGCCGAAAGCATGTCCGCAATGCTCGAAAAGCTCATACCGGTTCCTCCTGATTAAAGATCGTGATCTTCTGAATGCCCTCGATGTGCGACAGCCACTGCTCGATGTCCTTCGGGATCGGCTGGTCACATTCGAGGATCATGACCGCATAGCCCCCCTGCTCATCACGGTAGAGCTGCATGGTGGCGATGTTGACATGCCGCTGCATGAGCGCCGCCGTCACGGCCGCGACATGGCCGGGCGTGTCCTGATTATGGACGATGAGCGTGTTATGCTCACCGGAAAAATTCGTCTCTATACCGTCGATGGAGCGGATACGGATGCGCCCGCCGCCGACGCTCTCGGCCACGATATCGAGCGCGCGGCCGTTTGCTCCCGTGAGCTTCAGGCGCGCGGTATTCGGATGCGCATTGCGCATCTGCACGTTTTGAAATGTGAACGTCAACCCCTGCTCCGCCGCGACGGCGAAGCTTTCCGGGATGCGCAGGTCGTCCGGCTGCATGCCGAGCAGGCCCGCAATCAGCGCGCAGTCCGTACCGTGGCCGTGGCCGGTCAGGGCAAAGCTGCCGTGCAGCGAGATGTCGGCATGCACCGGCCGGTCGCCGAGCAGCTTGCGCGCCGTCAGGCCAATGCGCACAGCGCCGGCCGTGTGACTGCTGGACGGGCCGACCATCACGGGCCCGAGAATATCAAATAAACGCATAATACGCCTCCTTGGATGCAAAACAGGCCGCAGATCGCGGATCAAAAAATATGCGTTATTATACGCGCCGTGCGCCCGAAATGCAAGCGGCACGCGCCGCTGCGCGCAAAAAAATGCCGGCCGCCATGCGACAGCCGGCAAATTTCATATGTGTCAGTGCTCCTGGATCATCATGCGGATAATCGTGCGGTCGGTTTCACGCATGCCCTCGCTGGCAAGCGTGCCGATGTTGCGGATCGTGTTCTCCACGCCCTTGACGACGATGCCGTCGCCGCCGTAGAACTGGCTCTCGTGCATCTGCATCTGCATCCCCAGCAGCCCCGCCTCGACTGCCGAGGCGATCTTAGCCGCACAGCTTGCCTTCGCACCGTCGCAGATCATGCCGGAGGCGATGGCAACGGCATTGACGACCGTGTGCGCGATTTCGCGGAACTGACCGCCGTAGAGATACGTCACGCCTGCTGCCGCGCCGCAGCCGGCCGCCGTCGCGCCGCAATAGGCGGACAGGCTGCCGATGCCGGTCTTCAGATGGATGGTGACGAGGTTCGACACCGCAAGCGCGCGGTAGAGCATCTCCTGCGTGACGTCGAGCTCCTTGGCATAGATCACGACCGGCAGGGACGCCGTCAGGCCCTGATTGCCGCTGCCGGAATTGATGACGACCGGCAGGTCACAGCCGTTCATGCGCGCATCCGACCCCGCAGCGGCGTAGGCCTTGGCGCGATTGTGGACGCTCGTGCCGTAAGACTGCAGCAGGATGCGGCCGATGTTCGCACCGTAGTCCCCCCGCAGGCCTTCCTCGGCAATCGCCCAGTTCAGGTCGATCTGCCGCTGGAGGATCTCCTGCACATCGGCGATCTCGACCTCGTTTGCAAAGGCGATGATATTCTCGACCGTCAGCAGGCTGCGGTCGGTCGTGTGCTGACCGGCCGACTCCTGATAGTCCTTGTGCTGCAGCACGACGCCGTTTTTCTCCACACGGATCACGTTGGTATGGAAGCCAGCGATCTCGACGAAGGCGCTGTCCGTTCCCGCCGTGACGCGCACCTGAATGTCAAACACATAGTCCTTATCCGAACGCCCGACGGTGAACGCCGCCTGCTCCAGATAGGTGCCGACGGACTCTACCTGCTCCGGCGTGAGCTCTGCGAGCACCTGAAGCTGCGCATCCGCGTTGTCGGCCACGATGCCAGCCGCGGCCGCGGCCGCGATGCCGCGCAGGCCGTTCGTATTCGGAACGATGACGCTCTTGACATTTTTGATGATGTTCGCACTTGCGAGCACCTCCACCGTCTCCGGCAGCGCGCCGAGCGTCTGGCGCGCAAGCGCCGCACAGTAAGCCACGGCGATGGGCTCGGTACAGCCCATGGCGGGCTGCAGCTCCTCTTTCAGGATCGCGACATATTCGCGATAGATCCGTTTATCCATAATTTTCCTCCGAATTTGATTTCTCTGTTATCCGCGTTTTCGCGTTTTTGTAACAACATCAGTATACAGGAACTTCTGCCTGTTTTCAACCGGAAAAGCCGCCGGTAGTTCAGCGCCTATCCCTGCCGTTTTTTGCAGCAGACGTTTCCAAGCGCCCAGAGTGCATAGCCGAGCACGCCGCCGATCGTGTTCGTGATGACGTCCGTAATATCCGCTCTGCGGAAAACGTGCAGCAGCGGCTGCACAAGCTCGACGCCGGCGCTGAGCGCCAGTGCCAGCAGCAGGCAGCGCCAGAAACGCGGCCGCCTGCCGCGGCAGCGATCGCACAGCGGCTGCAGCACTCCAAACGGAAGAAACAGGACGACATTGAGCACGATCTGCCGCACATAGTCCCCGTGGCGGTGGATGACATCCTCAAACGGAGCCATATGCATCGGGATGTACGGATGGTCAAAGCAGTACGGCAGCGCCGTGAGCACCGGCATGAGCGTAAAGCGCGCAATCCCGGCGAGGCAGCCATACATGAGCGTATAGACGAGCAGCGGTCTTTTCCCCAGCCGCCGCCACTTCGGCAGCAGCCATGCAGCATAGACGGCCACCAGCACAAGCAGGTCGAGCAGAACGCCGGATTGACCCATGCCCCTGCCCTCCTATCGCAGCCGCAGGCGCTCGACGAGCGCCTCATCGCTCTCGGCCATGCAGGTCTGATAATCGGTATAGAGCACCATGCCCGGCAGCGCGCCGGAGGGCTTGCGCACAAAGCGCGCCATGGTGTAGTCCACGGGCGTCTTTCCGCCGTCACGCGCCTGCGAATAGTACACGGCGAGACTTGCCGCCTCGGCGATCGTCTGCTCGTCCGGCGTTGTATCATGCGCGCGGATGATGACGTGTGAGCCGTGCACCTTCTGCACGTGCAGCCAGATGTCCGTGCGGCGGGCAGTGCGGTGCGTGAGCTCGTCATTTTGTGTGTTGGAGCGGCCAATGAGGATCTCATACCCGGTGCTCGACACGAAGGCGAGCGGCGCGCGCGGCGCTGCCTTTTCCTTTTTGGCATTGCGCGGCTGGCGCAGGTAGCCGGTCGCGCGCAGCTCGGCACGGATGTCCATGAGATCACGCTCGCTCTCGGCGCGCGCGAGCTCGTCGAGCACGCTGTTGAGGTACTCAAGATTCCGGCTCGACTCGGCAATCAGGCCGGTCAGGTGCTGCTCGGCCGTCTTGGCCTTACGGTAGGCCTTATAGAGCGCGGCGGCGTTTTCCTGCGGGCTCTTGCGCGGATCAAGCTCGATCGTCACGTCCGGACAGCCCTCGGCGTAGTAGTCCTGCACCGTCACGGTGCGCGCGCCCTTTTGGATGCGGTAGAGGTTCGCCTTGATGAGATCGGCCTTTTGCCGCAGCGCCTCGCGGTCAGCACAGCGCAGCAGATCCGAGCGCTGGATGGCGAGCTTTTTGGCCGTGCGGTCGCGCACAGTGCGCACCTGATGCGTCAGCTCCTGCGAGCGGCGGCGCATGGCCTCCGCCTTGTCGCGGCGGAGATAAAACTCATCCAGCAGCTCGGAAAACGAGCCGCAGCCGCGGCTTGAGAGCGCACCCTGATACTGCAGGATCGGCACGGCGGAAAAGTCCTTCGGCCGTTCGCCGTCGAGCAGCATGGTCGGGGAAAGATTGTTCGTCTCGACGGTAAACACAAGCGCGTCCAGCTCGTGCTCCAGGCGTGCACGCTGCGCATCGTCCAGCCGCTCCAAACGCGGGCTGGCATCGCCGAGCGCGCGGAAGCACACCTCCCGGCACAGCAGCGGTGACACACCGGAAAAGAGCCCCAGCAGCCACTTATCGACCGTCGCCGCCGTGACCGGGGCGGAGAGCACCTGCGCGCGCTGCTCCGGCGTCGTATCAAACAGCACCGGCTTATCCTGCCGCAGCGGCGTACGGTAAAACAGCCCCGGCTGCACCTGCCGCGTCTCGCTCATGGAGGAATCCACGCGGCGCATGCAGTCGATGATGTGCCCGTCGCCGCTGACGAGGATGACGTTCGACTGGCGGCCGAGCATCTCGACAACAAGCTGCTTTTTGACTGGCGTGCCGAGTTCGTCCCGGCCGTCAAGGTCGAGCACGAGCATACGCTCAAAATCGGGCTGCGAGACGGCCGTGATGCGCGCACCGACGAGATGCTTGCGCAGGAGCATACAGAACATCGGCGGTTCAGCGGGGTTTTCAAACGTGCCGCGCGTGAAATGCACCCGCGCGCTGCCCACACCGCCGTGCACGAGCAGCCTGGCATTTCCGCCCTGCGTGCGCACGGACAGCAGCAGCAGGTCGCGCTCCGGCTGCTGCACCTTGTCGATGCGCGCGCCGGTCAGGCTCTGCGTCAGCTCCTGCGTCAGGCCATGCAGAAAAACTGCGTCCATTGGCATGTTACAGCACCTCCGTGATCACGGCGAACAGCTCGCGCAGCCGCTGCGTGCGGCCGAGCAGATACAGCCAGCCAAAGAGCGTCTCAAGCCCCGTGGCCGCGTGATACTGCGCGACGTCCGCATGCTGCGGCACAGAGTTCACCTTCGCGTTGCGCCCGCGCTTATAAACAGCGTGCTCCGCCTCTGTGAGCAGGGGCAGGATTGCCTCTGCTGCGCGCGCCTGCGCGGGTGCGTTGACGCGGCGCACGGTCTCGCGGTGCAGGTCGGTCACGGCGGTGAGCCCGGCGGCGCACAGCGCCGTGCGCATCATGAGCTCGTACACCCCGTCGCCGATGTGCGCGAGGGCGAGCGTGCTGTAGGCACCGACCTGCGCCGGCGTCATTTCCGGGGCAAAGTCCGTGCCGCCGGGAAAGGCTATTGTACCGACGGGGCGGCGCTCCGGCCGCCCCGTGTGAAGATCATGATTCATCGTCTTCAGGTTCCTCTTCGTTCACGTCTGCAAATTCCGTCTGTGTCTGCAGCACCTCGCTCGGCGCGGTGCCCTGCACATACTGCATCTCCTGCCACTGCTCCTTCGTGATGAGGATCTTGCGCGGCTTCGAGCCCTCGAACGGCCCGACAATACCCATCTCCTCCATCTGGTCGACCATACGCGCGGCGCGCGAATAGCCGAGCTTGAGCCGGCGCTGCAGCATGGACACCGATGCCTGCTTCGTCTCGAGAATGACGTCCACCGCCTGCGGCAGCAGCTCGTCATAGTCGCTCTTGGCGGGCTTGTCCGCCTCGGGTGCGGGGCCGGACTTCTTGTCGGCCTCGGCGGCAGATTTCTCGATCTGGGCGATGATATCGTCGCTGTACTGCGCCTCGGAGTTTTGCTTGATGAAGCGCACGACCTCCTCGCGCTCCTCGTCCGACACGAACGAGCCCTGCACACGCAGCGGCTTGCCCGTGCCGATGGGCGCGTAGAGCATATCGCCCATGCCGATGAGCTTTTCCGCGCCGGAGGTATCGAGAATGATGCGGCTCTCGAGTGAGGATGAGACCGCAAAGGCGATGCGGCTCGGGATGTTCGCCTTCATGAGGCCGGTGATGACATCGGCCGACGGGCGCTGCGTCGCAATGATGAGGTGCATACCCGCAGCGCGGCCCATCTGCGCCACGCGGCAGATGCTCTCCTCCACCTCTTTGGCTGCGCAGAGCATGAGGTCGGCCAGCTCGTCGATGACGATGACGACCTGCGGCAGCGTCTGCCCGTCGGGTTCGTTCTTCTGCAGGGCGTTGTAGCTTGCCAGATCGCGCACCTGCGCCTCGGAAAACAGGCGGTAGCGCTTGAGCATCTCCACGACCGCCCACTGCAGTGCGCCGGCCGCCTTCTTGGGGTCGGTCACGACGGGGATGAACAGGTGCGGGATGCCATTATAGATGCCGAGCTCGACCATCTTCGGGTCGATCATGATCAGGCGCACCTCGTCCGGCGTCGCCTTATAGAGCAGGCTGAGGATGAGCGAGTTCATGCACACGGACTTACCGGAGCCGGTCGTACCGGCGATGAGCATATGCGGCAGCTTGGAGATGTTGCCGATGATGCAGTTGCCGCCGATGTCCTTGCCGACGGCAAACGAGAGCTTGGACTTGGCATTGCGGAATGCGGGCGAGTCGATAATATCGCGCAGGCAGACCGCGCTGACGATCTTGTTCGGCACCTCGATGCCGACGGTCGAGATCTTATCCGGGATGGGCGCGATGCGCACGTTCTCCACGCCGAGCGCGAGCGCAAGGTCGCCGGAGAGGTTCGTGATCTTGTTGAGCTTCACGCCCGCCTCGAGCTCGAGATCGTATCGTGTGACCGTAGGGCCGCGCGTCACGTCGCGGATCGTGGCATTGACGCCGAAGCTGCTCAGAGCGGTATCGAGCCGGTCGCGGTTGAAGCGGATCTCCTCCGTTGCGTCGGTCTGATCCTTCTTCCCCGCGCGCAGAAATGATACCGGCGGCAGCTGATAGGCAGAGTGGTCGGCGTTCTCGCGCTCGATCGCGGAGGTGATCGCCGCCGTCTCTGCCGCAACGGCGGCGCTGGCCGCCTTTTTCGACGGCTTCGGCGGATCATGGATCTCCTGCGCGGCCGTCACATCCACGCCGCAGATGTCTGCCGCCTCCTCCACGGATAGCGGCTGCACATTCTGCGTCGCCTCCGCCGGCGCGGGCTTTTTCCCACCGCGGGCGGCCTTTTTGACCGGGATTGGGTCGATCGGCTCGTCATCCGGCTCGGACGGCGTGTCCTCGACCGGAATATCGATGAGCTTTTTCTTGGCGACAGGCTTGTCCGGCGCGGCGCGGCGCGACCTGCGCTGCGGCTCGGGCTGCGGCGGCGCGGCAGGCTCGTCCTCGTCGTCAAAGAGCGGCTGGTCTCCGTCATCCGGGATGTACTGCGCCTCGCGGTGCGCGCGCCACCATGTGACGATCTTGCCGACCGTCAGATCCATACTGCCGAGCACGCAGGCCACGAATGCCGCCATCGTCAGCGGCAGCGCCGCGTACACGCTGATGCCGGCCTTTAGCAGATAGCCAACGCCGCCGGAGATGACGCCGCCGGAGGTGAGCGCCTTGCCGCCGTCATAGAGCTGACCGACGATCGCGCCGAACGTCTGCGCCGTGAACGGCACGCGGCAGACCATGAGGTGCACGATTGTGCCGAACAGCGGCGCGATCAGCAGCGACGCCGTCACGCGCAGACCGAAGTGCCGCTCCGGATTGCGCACAAAGACCCAAGCCAGCAGCAGCATCGCAAACGGGAACGCCCAATAGCCCCAGCCCATAATGCCGGACAGGAAGCCCGCAAAGCCGTCGATGATGACGCCCTCGGCGTGAAACAGGCCAAGAAACGCGAGCAGCGACAGCACGATGCACACGATGGCATACGGCCATGTCGGCGCAGTCTGCGCAGGCGTGGGCGCGGCGGCAGGCTGCTTTTTTGCCGGCTGTTTTTTCGGCGCTGCAGCAGGCTTTTTTGCCGAGCCGGTTTTCTTTTTGGATGATGAAGTTGCCATTGTATATAACGTCCTCTCAGAAAATCAGAGACAGCAGCATCGTCACTGCGCCGGCGCCCCAGCAATAGTAGCTGAACGCGCCGAAGTGCCCCTTCGATGTCAGGCGCTTGACAAGGCCGATGGCCACGATGCCGGAAGCCATCGCCACAAGCATGCCGACCAGATATGCCGGCAGGAGCGAGACATCAATGCCCGTCTTGGCCGCTTTGGCCAAGGCCAGGATGTTCGCGCCCAGCACCGCGGGCAGCGACATCAGAAACGAGAAGCGCACCGCAAAGCTGCGCTCCAGCCCCGTGGCCATGCCGGCCGCGATCGTGGTACCCGACCGGGACAGGCCCGGAATCGTCGCCACAGCCTGACACGCTCCGATGATGAGCGCGTCGTGCACGCGCATATTTTTCTCCGTGCGCGTGCCCTTTGGCATTTTATCGGCCACGAACAGCAGGCAACCCGTGAGGATCAGCATGAGGCCGATGAAAAACGTGTGGTAATACAGCTGCTCCACTTTGTCGTTGATCGGCAGGATCAGAAACAACGGCAGCGTCGCAAGGATGATCATAAGTACCATGCGCGCCGCAGGGAACTGCTTCCGGCGCTGCTCAGCCGGCAGGCGCGTATTGCCGAAAAACGCGAACGTCTCGCGCACCATGGCCACGATGTCCCGCCAATAGACGATGCAGATCGAAACGAGTGTGCCCAGATGCAGCAGCACGTCAAAAAACAGATGGCCGTCCTCTGCGGTAGACATATGAAACAGATTTTGCAGGATCGACAGATGTCCGGAGCTGGAGATCGGCAGAAACTCTGCGATGCCCTGCACCAGACCGAGCAGAATCGCATTCCAGATGGTCATGGATACACCTCCCAGTGCGCAAATAGTAACATTTTATGATAGCACAATCCCCGTTATTCCACAAGGGAAAACGGACGCAGCGCCCGTTTCCCCCCGGTCGGACGGATCACGCCTGCGTGTCGCAGTAAGCGGCCAATACACCGCGATACGTCATCCAGCAGTCAAACTTCGACACGAGCTCAAACGGTGCGTGCATGCTCAGCACCGGCACACCTGCGTCGATGGTATCAATGTTGCGGTCAGCCATGAACTTGGCGATCGTGCCGCCGCCGCCCTGATCGACCTTGCCCATCTCGGACAGCTGCCAGACAACGCCGTTGTCGGCGAAGAGGCGGCGCAGATAGGCCACGAGCTCGGCCGAGGCGTCGCTCGTGCCGGACTTGCCGCGCGCGCCCGTGAACTTGCAGATGCCCATGCCGTAGTTGAGCTTGGCCTCCGTGCGCTTGGCGCTCACCTCGGGGAAGCTCGGGTCATAGGCCGCGCACACATCCGCCGAGAGGCAGAAGCTCTTGGCAAAGCAGTGGCGCAGCGCGACGTCCTGCTGCTCGCAGAGGTCGGCCATGAACGCCTCGAACGCCTGCGACTGCATACCGGACACGCCGTCGGAGCCGGTCTCCTCCTTGTCGGCAAGAATGCACACAGCCGTGCGCTCCGGCGCACCCTCAAGATCGAGGAGCGCGCGCAGCTCGGCGTAGGCGCACACACGGTCATCCTGCCCGTAGGCGCCGATCATGCTGCGGTCAAAGCCGATGTCGCGCGCCGGGAACGCCGGCACGGCGGCAAGCTCCGCCGACAGGAAGTCCTCCTCCGTGATGCCGTATTCATCATGCAGCAGCGAGAGCACGGCGAGCTTCACACGGTCGCCGCCCTCACCGGCATACGGCATACTGCCGATGACGATGTTGAGTGCCTCGCCGGTGATGCCCTCCTCCATGGTCTTGCGCAGCTGATCCTTGCCGAGGTGCGGCAGGAGGTCTGTGATGACAAACTGCGGCTCGTCAGGCTCGCGGCCGATGGCGACGTCGATCGTGCTGCCGTCCTTGAGTGCGATCGTGCCGTGCAGCTCCAGCGGGATCGCGACCCACTGGTACTTCTTGATGCCGCCGTAATAGTGCGTCTTAAAATACGCCAGCTCCGAATCCTCGTACATCGGCGTCTGCTTGAGGTCGAGGCGCGGGGAATCGACGTGCGCGCCCGCGATCACGCAGCCGTGATCGAGCGGCTGCTCGCCGAGCACGGCCAGCATGAGCGCCTTGCCGCGGTTATTCACATACACCTTTGCACCCGGCTGCAGCTCCATGCCGAACGTATACGGCACAAAGCCCGCGTCCTCCGCCATGCGGATCGCCTCCTTGACGGCCTCGCGCTCGGTGCGCGCGGCGTCGAGAAAGCGCTTATACCCCTCGGCATAGGCAAAGATCTCACCGGTCTGTTCGGCGTCGATCTGATCGTACCCGTTCTTCGGACGGTAAAACAGCTTTTCCTTCCACTGCTTGACTTCCTTATCTTCGCTCATGAGAGCACCTCCTGTATCAGTTGATGGCAGCGGCGCTGAAAATCGGCGAGCGTGCCGCCGTTATCCAGCACATGGCTGCAGTTCTGGACAAACCATTCGTTGGGCTTCTGCGCGTCGATGCGCGCCTCGGCATAATCGCGCGTCACGCCCTCGCGCGCGATGAGCCGCTCGATACGCTGCTCGCGCGGCGCCGTCACGCCGATGGTAACGGTGCACAGCTCCGCCAGCCCGCTCTCGATGAGCGCGATGGCGTCGATCGCCGCGACCGTGCCGCCCTGCCGCGCCCACGCGCGCAGGCGCGCGCGCACCTCGGCGCGGACATACCGGTGCGTGATGGCGTTGAGATCGTCGAGCGCCGCCGCGTCCGCAAACACGACCGCGCCGAGTTTTTTGCGCTGCAGCACCCCATTTTCTATTGTACCCGGAAAACGGGCGTTGATCTCCGCAAGCATGGCGGCATTCGATGCCAGCAGCTCATGATACACTGCGTCGCAGTCGATGACGAGCGCGCCCTGGCGCTCGAGCTCCATGAGCGCAGTCGTCTTGCCGCAGCCGGTGCCGCCCGTGATGCCGACGATGTGCATCCTGCGCACAAGCGCGTCCCAGACAGCATCGTCCGGCACGGCGGCTGCACGCAGAATACGATACGGCGTACACGAGAGGTCAACGAGCGTGGACTCCCGTCCGATGCCGCAGGGACCGCCGTCGATGACGGCTGCGATCTGCCCGTCAAAATACGCCAGTACATCGTCCGCCGTTTTCGGGCTCGGCGCGCCGGAGGGATTGGCCGACGGCGCGGCCAGCGGCAGTTGCGCGGCCTCGATGAGCGCCAACGTGGCCGGGTGATCCGGGCAGCGCAGGCCGACGGTCTCGCCGCCCGCGCGCACGATCTCGGGCACGCAGGCTTTGGCGCGCAGCACGATCGTGAGCGGGCCGGGCCAGAAGGCCTCGGCCAGCGTATGGGCCGCCTGCGGCACGGGGTCGCAGTAGCGCGCCATGGCCGAAGCGTCGTGCACCATCAGCGACAGCGGCTTGACGCTCGGCCGGCCTTTGACTTCATAGATCTGCGCGACGGCCTTGGGGTCGAGGCCGTTTCCGGCAAGGCCGTAGACCGTCTCCGTCGGGACAGCGACGAGCTGCCCGGCGCGGATGGCATCCGCCGCCTGCGCGATCTCGGTTGTGATCCGTTGTGTTTTCATGCTTCCTCCACGGATGCGCGCAGCTTCTCGGCCTGATCGGCCAGCGTGAGCGCATCGATGATCTCATCCAGATCGCCGTCGAGCACCTGATCGAGCTTATAGAGCGTCAGGCCGATGCGGTGATCCGTCACCCGCCCCTGCGGGAAGTTATAGGTACGAATGCGCTCGTTGCGCATCCCCGTTCCGACCTGACTGCGCCGCTCGGCCGAGCGTTCGGCGCTCTGCCGGGCGCTCTCGGCGGCATACAGGCGCGAGGCGAGGATCTTCATCGCGCGATCCTTATTCTTATACTGGCTGCGCTCATCCTGACACTCGACGACCGTGCCCGTCGGCAGGTGCGTGATGCGGATGGCGCTCTCGGTCTTGTTGACGTGCTGACCGCCCGCGCCGGAGCTGCGGTAGGTGTCGATCTGCAGGTCCTTCGGGTCGATGTGCACCTCGACGGCGTCCATCTCCGGCAGCACGGCCACGGTGGCGGTGCTGGTATGGATACGGCCGCCTGTCTCCGTCTCCGGTACACGCTGGACGCGGTGCACCCCGCTTTCAAACTTCAGGCGGGAGTACGCCCCCTGCCCGCTGATGAGCAGGCTTGCCTCACGCACGCCGCCGAGCTCCGTCTCGTTGAGGTTCGCGATCTCGGTCTTCCAGCCGTGCGCGTCGGCGTACATGGTATACATTCGATAGAGACTATGCGCAAAGAGCGCCGATTCTTCCCCACCGACACCGGTGCGCAGCTCCAAAATGACATTGCGGTCATCATTCGGGTCGCGCGGCAGCAGCAGCACGCGCAGCGTCTGCTCGAGCTCCGCGCGGCGGGTCTTGCCGCTCTCGAGCTCTTCGCGCGCGATCTCGTGCAGTTCGGGATCGCCGAGCAGTGCCTGCGCCTGCGCGATCTGCGCCTCACAGTCGGCATAGGCGCGGTATGCCTCCACGACCGGCTGCAGCTCGCGCTGCTCGCGGCAGAGTCCGGTAAACACCGCTGGATCGGAATAATACGCGGGGTCAGCCAGCTTGCTCTCGAGCTCACTATACCGGTTTTCAATTTGTCGCAGCTTTTCGAGCACACTGCCGCCTCCCTCGTTGCGATATTCGCTCAATGTATCAGTGTAGCACACAGGCGCGAAAATGTAAACAGGCGGTGCGCCAAAGCGCACCGCCTGTTGCCTGTCGAAAAACCCAAGTGATTTTCCGACAAAAGGTCTGCAGTCTGCTGCGCGCATAATTTGTGTGCCAGCAGCGCACAAATTCCACACTTGCAGCCTGAAAAGTATTTTCTCCGACGCACATGTCGCCGGAGAAAATGATCGAATTTTCTTTCGCCGCCCGGCGGCGAAACTCTGCGAGGCTTTTAGGGAAACGGAAGCAGGCGGCGCGCCGAAGCGCACCGCCCGCAAGTATAAGCCGAAAATTTCATCATCCGCGCGGGATGATCGCCTGCGCCACATTCTCGAGCGTATTCAGGTCGAGCACGTTGATCTGATCCGAACCGACGACATAGAAGTAGTCGCCGATATAGAGGCCGCGGTTATTCCCGTCCCACTGCGAGACGGAGATCTCCTTGCGCAGCGTGAAGCCGTCATCCGCCGAATAGCCATAGACGAGATAGCTGTTTTCCGCCGGGAAGGCGATGATGTCCTTGCCGCTGTCGACCAGAATGGCCTTGTGGTTGTTCAGCGCCTCGCTGTAGTCAGCATCAATGGCCTGCGTGTGCAGATCGTGCAGCTTCGCGGGATCGGACGTATCGATCATGACGAGCTTCATACCGTCCACGGTCGTGTTCGCGCCGACCGACTGCGTCTCCATACCGAGACCGAACAGCAGCCCGTCCGACCAGACGTGCAGATAGTCCGAGTAGCCGCTGAGCTTGAGCTCGCCGACGACCTTCGGATTTGTCGGCTCGGTCAGATCGACCGCAAAGACCGGGTCGGTCTGGCGGTAAGTGCACAGATAGCCGTAATCGCCGTCAAAGCGCGCGGAGAACACCTGCTCTCCTTCCGCAAGGCCGGTCACGCTGCCGACGGTCTTGAGCGAGGCGTCGAGCACATAGACATCGTTGCGCGTCTGCATGCCGTCTTCGTCCGCCTTCGTGTTTTCAAAGTCGTGCTTCTCGTCGCGGTAGACACTGTAGGAGTATGTCTGCTCGGTCGTGGCCATACGCAGATAGCCATCACGCTCGTCGAGCGAGAACTGATTATTGAGCGCACCGGGCACCGCGCCGTTGGCAGCAAAGGTGAGCTTGCCGTCCGCGATCGCGAAGCGGTTGACGACCGTGTTCACACTTGAGGTATAGTCTGTGACGGTATAGCTGCCGTCCTTATAGGTCTTGCCCGCACCGTCATCGTAGATGCTCGCGCACAGGTAGAGATTATCCTTGTTCATATACACATTGTCGCCGCCGCCGAGCACAGACTGGCTCGACAGCCGCTCGCCGGAGGCGATGTCATACGACGCCGCGACCGCATAGGTCATCGAATTGCCGTCCGGCATGAGGCCGATGCTGCCGCAGGGCACGACCGTCGCCGCGTCTCCATCGTACAGCCGGGGGGCAAACGTTGTCTCATCGCCCTTTTCGGGGTTCGCGGGATAATACGACGAGCACAGGTAGAGCACGCCATCGATCATGCGCGAGGCGATCTTGTAGCCATCCTGCCCGAACGACTTGACAAGCGCCGGCGCTGTCGGGTCGGTCACGTCGTAGATATCGACTGCGACGTAATCCTGGCCGAAGCCGGTCACCGTGTCATCCGCGCTGCCAGTATCCGTCCAGTCGGAATAGGCCGAGACAACGACAGCACGGCTGCCTGACAGATACAGCTCCGTCGGCAGTTTTTCCTGCGTGTGCGCCAGGCCGTCCTCCGTCGTCGTCTGCTCCCAGTCCTGACCGACAAAGACGTTGGACACGTCCGTAACATCCTCGCCGTCGGCCTGCATGACGACCATCTCGCTGCCGCGCAGAATGTAGATATACTTGCCGTCCGTCTTGACGATGTCGCCCTCGTCCACGCCCTCGACCTGCACGTTCGTGCCGGAGTAGAACGTGCCCTCCGAGCCCTCGCCGGCAGCGCCTGCACCGTTGGGCTCAGATGAATCTGCACCGGTGTTGAGCAGCGTGTTGCGCTCGGCGATCGCCTTTTGCGCGTCGGTAAGTGCGGAATAGACCTCACTGTAGCTTTTGGCAAAGGTCAGGCCGCCGGCCGTCACCGTCTTGTCGGGCTGCCCGCCGCGGTCACAGGCACTCAGCAGCGCAAGCGACAGGCACAGCGCCAGAATTCCGGAAAGAATTTTTTTCATAGTACACCTCTCGATCCTTCGATGGTTTCAACGGTATTGTACAGGATTCGACGCACATGGTCAAGAAATGTTCCGAAAAAACGGAAGACCGCCGCTGGCGGTCTCCCGTTCGGTTTTTGTATCCGTTTATGCGCCGAGGTATGCCGCACGCACCGCGTCGTTGCTCAGCAGCTCCTTGCCGCTGCCTGTCAGTGTGATGCGTCCGGTCTCGAGCACGTAGCCGACATCGGCGATCTTGAGCGCCATGTTCGCGTTCTGCTCGATGAGCAGAATGGTCACGCCCTGCTTGTTGATCTCCTGAATGATGGAGAAAATGTCGCGCACGACCAGCGGCGCGAGACCGAGCGACGGCTCGTCCATCATCAGCAGCTTCGGGCGGCTCATGAGCGCACGGCCGACCGCGAGCATCTGCTGCTCGCCGCCGGAGAGCGTGCCGCCGGCCTGCCAGCTGCGCTCTTTCAGGCGCGGGAACAGGCTGTACACCCACTCGATGTCCGCGGACAGGTCGTCCTTGCGCAGATATGCGCCGATCTTGAGGTTTTCCAGCACGGTCATGTCGGGGAAGATGCGCCGTCCCTCCGGCACGAGCGTGACGCCCTGCGTCACGATCTGCGTCGGATCTTTGCCGGTGATATCCTCACCCGCAAACAGGATCTTGCCGCCGCTCGGCTTGACGAGGCCGGAGATCGTGCGCAGCGTGGAGCTCTTACCGGCGCCGTTGGAGCCGATGAGCGTGACGATCTGCCCCTCCTGCACTTCGAACGAGATGCCCTTGACGGCCTCGATGCCGCCGTAATTGACCTGCAGGTCTTCAATTTTCAGAATCGGTTCACTCATCTTCCACAACCCCCAGATAGGCATCGATCACGTGCTGATTGTTCTGGATCTCCTGCGGGACACCCTGCGCGATCTCGCTGCCGAAGTCGATGACGTAGATATAATCGGAGATGCGCATGACCAGATCCATGTGGTGCTCGATCAGGAAGATCGTCAGGTCGTACTTGTCGCGCAGCTCATGGATGAACGCCGCGAGCTCGAGCGTCTCCTGCGGGTTCATGCCGGCCGCCGGCTCGTCGAGCAGCAGCAGCTTCGGATCGGTCGCCAGCGCGCGGGCGATCTCGAGCCGGCGCTGGATACCGTAGGGCAGGCTCGTGGCAATGTCGTCCTTATACTTTTCCAGCCCCTGCTCTGCCAGCAGCGCCATGGTCTCGTCGCGCATACGCTTTTCTTCCTTGGCGTTGCCGCGGAAGGTCGCGGAAAAGACGTTCTGTCTGGCGCGCATATGCTTTGCCACGAGCACATTTTCAAACACCGTCATGCTCTTCCACAGGCGGATGTTCTGGAACGTGCGCGCGATGCCGAGCTGCGTGATCTTATCCGGCGTCGGCGAGAGGATCTTGCCCGTGCGTGCCAGCGGGTCGCGCAGGAGCATCTGCTCTTTCGTCTCGTCGCCGGGATCGTATTGGCTTGTGTAGAGCAGCGGGTTTTCGCCCTTATAGAGCTTTTTCATCTTGCCGGTCGGATGGTTGCGCACCATCGGCTCGCCGAGGAATTTGACGAGGCCGTTGGTCGGCTCATACACGCCGGTGATGCAGTTGAAGGCCGTGGTCTTTCCGGCGCCGTTCGGGCCGATGAGCGCCACGATCTGCCCCTCGGGAATGTGCAGCGAGAGGTTGTTGACGGCGACGACGCCGCCGAACTGCATCGTGATATTCTCCACGCTGAGGATGTCCTTACGCATCTGCTTTGCCCTCCTCAACTACGTTCTTTTTTGCCTTTTTTGGGCGCTTGCGGAACAGATCCGGCAGCTCGCGCTCGCCCATGATACCCTTGCGGAAGAAGAGCACGACGATCATGATGATGACCGAGAACACGACCATACGGAAGCCGTTGCGCAGCAGCGGCACCTTAAACGCGCCGATATACGCCTCGTTGTCGAGGAAGCGCAGCCACCACTCGGAGCAGGCGATGTACAGGAAGGAGGCGATGCAGCTGCCGGAGACCGAGCCGATGCCGCCGATGACGACGATGAGCAGGATCTCATAGGTCATGGCCGAGGTGAATACCTTGGCCTGCACGGTCGTTGCGAACATCGCAAAGAGCGCGCCGGACACGCCCGCGAAAAACGAGCTGATGACAAAGGACAGGCTCTTGTGCTTTTCGAGGTTCACGCCCATGGCCTCCGCCGCGATCTCATCGTCGCGGATGGCCTTGAACGCGCGGCCATAGGAGGAGTTGATGAGCAGGACGATGATGAAGATGCACCCGCCGGCAAGCAGGATCGGCATGACCGCGCTCAGGCGGAAGAGCACCTTGCCGGAAGCGTTCGTGATGTTGAAGTCGGCAAACGTCGGATAGCCCTTGAGGATGTTCGCGCCGTTGGTGACCTTGCCGAGCGCCTGCCACTGGAAGATGGCGCGCAGGATCTCGGCAAAGCCGAGCGTGGCGATGGCCAGATAGTCGCTCTTGAGGCGCAGCACCGGCAGACCGATCAGATACGCAAAGAGCGCCGCGACCAGACCCGCAAAGATGATGGCGACCAGCACGCCGAGCACCAGGCTCAGCCCGCCGCCGAAGCCGCTGGTGCCGAACAGGTGCTGGAACATCTCCTGAAACGAGAAGTGGACGCTCGACCCGCCGAAGAGGTAATACACGCCCTCACGCGCGGCATCCGGGATCATGAAGATCGCGTAGGCATACGCACCGAGCAGCATGAAGCCCGCCTGACCGAGCGAGAACAGACCGGTGAAGCCGTTGAGCAGGTTCATGGACACAGCGACGAGCGAGTACACCGCGCCCTTTTTGATGACTGTAAAGAGCAGAGAGCCGGGAGACATCACATTCTCCAGCACCATCGTTATGAGCGTGAGCGCGAGCACGATGGCGAAGGTGATCCAGTTGCCGCGGCTCGCTTGTTTGTCTTTCGCTTTCAGCACAGTGATCCCCCCTCTCAGACTTTGTCCGTGGCCTTTTCACCGAACAGGCCGGTGGGCTTGACCACGAGGATAACGATCAGCAGCGCGAACGTGAACGCATCGGAGAACACCGTCATGCTGGTGCCCTTGATGAGCGTCTCGCAGATGCCGATGATGAACGCGCCGATCACGGCGCCGGGGATTGAGCCGATGCCGCCGAACACCGCAGCGACAAACGCCTTCAAACCCGGCATGGCGCCGGAGGTCGGGATGACGGTCGGGTAGTTCGTGAAGTACAGCAGCGAGCCGACAGCGGCAAGGAACGAGCCGATGATAAACGTCACGGAGATGACCTTATTGATCTGGATGCCCATGAGCTGGCTGGTCTCAAAATCCTTTGCGACCGCGCGCATGGCCATGCCGATCTTGGTGTGGTTGATGAGCCACTGCAGCAGCAGCACGAGCACGAGCACGAGCACGGGCGTGACGACCGTGACCACGTGCGTGGTCGCGCCGAGGATCGTGACCGTGTCGGACACGAACGGCAGCGACGGATATGTCTGCGGCTGACCGCCGGTGGCATAGAGCGCCACGTTCTGCAGCAGGTAGCTCACGCCGATGGCCGAGATCATGACCGACATACGCGGCGCGCTGCGAAGCGGCTTATAGGCCGCGCGCTCGATGACGAAGCCGAGCAGCACCGTCAGCACGAGCATAAGCGGAATGGACACATACACCGGCAGGGACGCGCACATGAACACCATCATCAGACCGGCGCACATGAACACATCACCGTGGGCGAAGTTGATCAGGCGCAGGATGCCGTAGACCATCGTGTAGCCGATGGCGATGAGCGCATACTGGCCGCCCAGCGAAATGCCGGATAACATTTGAGCGACAAAAAATTCCATTTGTTTCCCTCTCTCTATCGTTTGCAAGGCGGAGCTTGAGCCACCACGAAAAACGCGGAGCCTCCGCGGCTTTCGCAGCCGCTCAAAATCCCAAAAGGGGGAGCCGAAGCTCCCCCCGGGTTCTTTGAGTCTCAGACGAGATCAGAGGCTCAGGAAGCCTTCTGCTGCGTCACGAACGTCCACGCGCCGGCAGCGGCGTCGATGGTCTTGATGTAAGCAGTGTCGCGGATCGCGTCGCCGGTATCGTCAAACGCGATGTGGCCGGAAACGCCGTCATAGGTCACGCCGGGCAGCGCTTCCATGACCTTGGCCGGATCGGTGGAGCCGGCGGCCTTGAGCGCCTCGAGCGCGACATAGTAAACGTCATAGCCCATGGCCGTCACAGCAGAGACGGTATCGTCGCCGCCGTTGGTGGTCTTGGCATCGGCATTGCCGTTGATGTAGGCCTTGATGCCGTCATCGAACTTCTGGTTGCCGCCTTCGGCATAGAAGGTGGAAACGAAGACCTTGACGTCCTTGCCCTTGGCAGCCTGCAGGACCATGTTGTCATCCCACGTATCGGAGCCGAGCATCGGCAGCGAGATGTTCAGGGAAGCCGCCTGGTTGACGATCTGCGTGGAGTAGGCGATGGAGACAGGCGCGAAGATGACGTCGCAGCCCTGATCCTTGGCCTTGTTCAGGTAGGAGCTGAAGTCGGAGTTGTCCTTCGGGAAGGAGTCGGTCACGACGGTGCCGCCGGCCTTCTCAAACGCCTGCTTGAAGAAGGTGACCAGGCCCTGGTCATACTCGTTGCCGTTCTCACCGAGGCAGTAGGCCTTCTTGGCCTTGAGCTCGGAAGAAGCATAGTTGGCAAGAACCGTGCCCTGGAACGGGTCGAGGAAGCAGATGCGGAAGTAGTGGCTGTTGCCGGCCGTGACGTTCGGGTTCGTGCACGTCACGCCGATGGCCGGGATGCCGGCCTGCTTGAACGTGTCGGACGCGGCGATGGACACGCCGGAGCCGTAGGAGCCGAGCACGAGCGAAACCTTCTCGTTGACGAGCTTGGAAGCCGCCGAGACAGCCTTGGCGGAGTCGGAACCGTTGTCGGAGTAGACGAGCTCGACCTTGTAGGTCTCGCCGCCGATCTCGACGGTCGGGGTCTCCTGGTTGGCATACTGCATGCCGAGCATTTCCTTCTTGCCGCCGGCGCCGGAGTCGCCGCTGGCAGGCTCGAACACGCCGATCTTAACGACCTTCTCGCCGTTGTCGGCCGTGCCCTTGTCGCCGCCGCCGCAGGCGCACAGAGCAAACACCATGACCAACGCGAGCAGCAAAGCAATCGCTTTCTTCATTGTTATTCCTCCATTCTTTTCTTTTCAGGCGATGTCCATGCAAGACGAACATTTGTCCTTGAAACGAATATGCATGAATTATACTATCGTTTGGACAAAAATGCAATATCAATTTCACGAAATATTCATATTATTTTTTTGAAATGTTCACGGACAGGGGTATCGCCGCATTTACAGCACAAACGGGCTCGCGCGCCAGTCGCCGCCGCAGCGGCGTTCCTCCCGCGCCGGACAGCCGAGCACATAGAGGTCGTGCGCATCTGCCGTCAGCGCAAAGATCTCCCCTGCCGGGCCAGGCAGACTGCGCCCGGCGGCAGGCTTTGTGATGACCGGCACCGACGCGCGCATGTCGATCGCGCGCAGCAGTTCCCTGCCCTGCGCGCCGATGGCCAGCACCCGCGCATACGGCGGCGTGCCGCCGTCCATGCCGGCGGCCACGCCCAGTGCCGCGCACATCGTCATACGCCGGATACGTGCGAGCGCGTAGCGCTTGGACTTTGCCGCCGCCAGCACGCCGTCAAGCGTCGGCTCCTCGTGTGCGGCGCGGTACAGGCTGTTGCCCAGTCCCTCGGTCGCGCCGGGCAGCGCGTTGTAGGCCGCCTGCGGCAGCATCCGCAGCCGTGACAGCAGCGCGCTCTCGAGCGCCTCCGGCAGTACAGGACCACGGCCGCGCGTCTTTTCCCGGGCAAAGATCTCCGCCGCCGCCCGCGGCAGAAACGCGGACACATCCTCCCCTGCGCCGATGCGCATGCGCAGCTCGGACGCCGAGCGGATGTTCCCCTCCGCGAAGCGGTCGTGCTGCGCGCCGGTGCGCAGGACCGTCAGCGGGTGCAGCTCCAGCCGCTGGTCGTAGATCGCCTTGAGATACTCCACGGCAAGGATGTTGTTCGGCGCCTGCAGCAGCTCTGCGAGCGCGCCCACGCGCCGCGCGACCGCCTGCTGGCGCGCCGCCGCAAAGGGAATGCCGCTGCGCAGCTCCGCGCGCAGATCCTCGCCCAGCAGCGGATCGAGCAGCGCCTCCGCCACCCGCTGCAGCGGATCGAGCTCGCCGCACTCGCTGCCGAAGCTCAGATGCGTCACGACGCCGAGACTGCCCAGCAGTCCCACAGCGCCGCGCGCAAAGCCCTCCGCCGACGACAGTGACCACGGCAGCGGCAGCTCCAGCACCAGATCCGCCCCGCAGCGCACGGCTGCCTCCGCGCGCGCAAACTTGGAATATACCGCCGGACTGCCGCGCTGCACAAAGTCGCCCGACATGACGCACACGACCGGGCACACCGCGCCGAGCTGCGCGCGCGTCTGCTCGATGAGCCGCGCGTGACCGTTGTGAAACGGGTTATATTCGGCCACAATACCGATGACATTGCCCATTTTTGCACCTTCTTTCGAAAAATACTTGCGTTTTCCTACGAAATGATTACAATAAGAGTGTTTGGTATCATAATACTTTGGTTTTGCAGAAATTACAATATTGAATACGAGAAAGGAATCTAAGTATGAAAATTCTTGTCATCAATGCCGGCAGCTCGTCGCTGAAATATCAGCTGATCGACATGGAGACCGAGCACCTTCTGGCCAAGGGCCTGTGCGAGCGCATCGGTATCGACGGTCACCTGAAGCACACCCCGCTCATCGGCGGCAAGCCCGTCTTTGACGAAGACCTGCCGATGCCCACCCACTCCGAGGCCATTGCCGCGGTCATCGACAAGCTGACCAGCGCCGAGTACGGTGTGGTCACCTCCATGAAGGAGATCGACGCCGTCGGCCACCGCGTCGTCCATGGCGGTGAGAAGTTCGCCTGCTCCGTCAAGATCGACGACGCCGTCATGACCGCGCTCGAGGAGTGCACGCCGTTTGCGCCGCTGCACAACCCCGCCAACATCACCGGCATCAACGCCTGCCGCGCCGTCATGGGCGACGACGTGCCGATGGTCGCCGTGTTCGACACCGCGTTCCACCAGACCATGCCCGGAAAGGCCTATATGTACGCCATTCCTTATGAATACTACCAGAACGACGGCATCCGCCGCTACGGCTTCCACGGCACGAGCCACCGTTACGTGTCCGCCCGCTGCGCCGAGCTCATGGGCAAGCCCATCGAGGAGCTCAAGCTCATCTCCTGCCACATGGGCAACGGCAGCTCCATCTGCGCGATCGACGGCGGCAAGTGCGTCGACACGTCCATGGGCTTCACCCCGCTGGTCGGTCTGCCGATGGGCACGCGCTGCGGCGATCTCGATGCCGGCGTGATCCAGTTCATTATGAACAAGTACGGCATCAGCATCGACGAGATGCTCAACATACTCAACAAGAAGTCCGGCGTGCTCGGCGTCTCCGGCGTCAGCTCCGACTTCCGCGATCTCGACAGCGCCGCTGCCGACGGCAACGACCGTGCCCAGCTCGCGCTCGATATGTTCCACTACTGGGTCGCCAAGGTCGTCGGCTCTTACGTCGCGGCCATGAACGGTGTGGACGCCATCATCTTCACCGCCGGCGTCGGCGAGAACAGCAAGTCCTCCCGCGCCGCCATCGCCGAGTACTTCGGCTATCTGGGCGTGAAGATCGACGAAGCCGCCAACAGCAAGCGCGGCGAGGACATCATGATCTCCACCCCCGACTCCAAGGTCAAGGTGTTCGTCATCCCGACGAACGAGGAGCTCGTCATCGCCCGCGACACCAAGGCCATCTGCGGCTGAGCTTCCTGCAATATAAAACCACGGCGCTGACCAGCGCCGTGGTTTTTGCATGGGCAAAAAAAGTTCGCCTTTCGCCCGAAAAACCGTTGACAAATATGTGGCGGAATGGTAAACTGTCAAGGCCGCATTGAGTGGGTACAAAGCGGAGACATCCTCCCGCCCACAAGAGCGAGACTCTACAGAGAGGCAGGTGCAACGAGTTTGAAGCACGCTATCATCGTTACCGGCGGTAAGCAGTACCGCGTGGCCGAGGGCGACGTCATCTTCGTCGAGAAGCTGGATGTCGAGGCCGGCGAGACTGTGAAGTTTGACCGCGTTCTGGCTGTCATCGACGAGGACAAGGCTGTTTTCGGCACCCCCGTGGTGGAAAACGCCGTCGTGTCCGGCAACGTCGTCAAAAACGGCAAGAGCAAGAAGATCCGCGTTTACAAGATGAAGCCGAAAAAAGGCTATCGCAGAACGCAGGGCCACAGACAGCCCTACACCAAGGTCGAGATCACGAAGATCGAGGCCTGATTTCCGCAACTGATTTTGACACATGGAGGTGTAATTCGAAATGGCACATAAAAAAGGCATGGGTTCCACCAAGAACGGCCGCGACAGTGAGTCGAAGCGCCTTGGCCCCAAGAGAGCCGACGGTCAGTTTGTTCTGGCCGGCAACATCCTCGTCAGACAGCGCGGAACGAAGATCCACCCCGGCATCAACGTCGGCAAGGGTAAGGACGACACGCTCTTCGCCCTCGTGGACGGCGTCGTGAAGTTCGAGCGCAAGGACAAGGATCGCAAGCAGGTCTCTGTTTACGAGGAGATCGCACAGTAATCGCAAACGGGGTGGGCATCGCGCCTGCCCCGTTTTTCTATCCCCCGCCGGTCCTGCCGGCAACGAAAGTGAGGAATGACCATGGCTTCGCCATTTGTTGATAAAGTGACCATCACCGTGCGCGCGGGCGACGGCGGCAACGGCGCGGTGACCTTCCACCGCGAGAAATACGTGGCTGCCGGCGGCCCGGACGGCGGCGACGGCGGACGCGGCGGCGACATCATCTTCGAGGTGGACGACAACATGTCCACACTCATGGACTTTCGCTACAAGCGCAAATACGTGGCCGCCAACGGCGCCGACGGTCAAAATAAGCGCTGCTCCGGCCGCGTGGGCGAGAGTCTGCGCATCCGTGTGCCGCGCGGCACGCTGCTGCGCGATGCCGACAGCGGCGCGATCATGCACGATATGTCCTCGGGCGAGCCGTTTGTGGCGGCGCGCGGCGGGCGCGGCGGCTGGGGCAACCAGCACTTTGCCACCCCGACGCGGCAGGTGCCGCGCTTTGCCAAGCCCGGTCTGCCGGGCGAGAGCCACACGATCCTGCTCGAGCTGAAGCTGCTGGCGGATGTGGGTCTCGTCGGCTTCCCGAACGTGGGCAAGAGCACGCTGCTGTCGGTGGTGTCCAAGGCGCACCCGAAGATCGCAAACTACCACTTTACGACGCTCTTCCCCAACCTCGGCGTCGTGTACGTGACGGAGGGTACATCCTTCGTCATGGCGGACATCCCGGGCATCATCGAGGGTGCGAGCGACGGCGCGGGACTCGGTCACGACTTCCTGCGCCACATCGACCGCTGCCGTCTGTTGGTGCATCTGGTGGATGTGTCCGGCAGCGAGGGGCGCGACCCGGTCGAGGACTTTGAGGCCATCAACGCCGAGCTGCGCGCCTACAGCGACGTGCTCGGCTCACGGATGCAGATCGTCGCCGCCAACAAGTGCGACCTGCTCGGTGACGACCGCACGAACATCGACCGCCTGCGCGCACACGTCGAGGCGCAGGGCTATGCATTTTTCGAAATGAGCGCCGCCGCCCACACCGGCACGCGTGAGCTCGTGCAGGCGTGCGCTGCAAAGCTCGCCGAGATCCCGCCGGTGCCGCCGTATGAGGCTGATTACGTTCCGCCCGAACCGGAAGTCGGCACGAGCGACGAGCTGCAGATCCGCCACTTCGATGATCTCTGGGTCGTGGAGGGGCCGTGGCTGCAGCGGCTCATGGGCTCGATCAACTTCGGCGACTACGAGTCGCGGATGTACTTTGACCGCGTGCTGCGCCAGTCCGGTCTGTTTGACCGGCTCGAGGCCATGGGCATCGAGGAGGGCGACACGGTGAGCATTTACGACCTCGACTTTGAGTTCCGCTTCTGAGAAAACCGAGCTCCCCGCCGGATGCAATGCATCCGGCGGGGAGCTTTTCGTATTGGGCGTTATTCCGTTGCTTCGGGCGTCTCTTCCGGCGCTTCATCCGCAGTCTCCTCCGGCAGGACCACCGGCACAAACTGCTTGGCGATCTTATTCTTGCCGGACTTGGCGCTGAAGTAGCCGATGATGCTGAACGTGAGCGCACCGATGAAGTTGACGAACAGGTCCTCCATCGTGTCGTACAGGCCGATGTCCAGATACCCGTCGAGGCCGAGCGACTGGCCGTTGACGGCCACGTCCGTGATGTTATCGATATAGATCGGGATGTTGCTGTTGGTCGGGTCGAGCGTCACGGAGGCAAAGGCGTGGATGACCGTATCCTTTTGCATATCCATGTGGAACAGGTAGTCCATCGAGAACTCAAAAAACTCCCACAGCACACCGACCGTCATGGAAAAGCAGAACGCCACCAGTGCCAGAAACACCGGCGAGAGCTTGAACTGCTGCGGCTTGTTGCGGTTGAGCAGGTCGACAAGCGCAAAGCCGAACGCCGCACTGATAAAGCCCGTTGTCGTGTGCAGGGCAGTGTCCCAATGCGGATAGGTGATGAAATAGCTCTTGAGCTCGCCGAGAATCTCCGCGGCGAAAATGAACACAAGGATGATGATCTCCAGCGTGCTCGGCAGCTCGATGCGGAAGTTTCGCTCCACAAAGCGCGGCAGCATGAACAGGATCAGCACCAGAACACACACGAATGTGCTCTCATAGTCCTTGTGGATGACCGTCATGACCATGACGGCGATGACGATCAGACGCAGGATCCAGTAGACAGCAACCACCGCCCGCTTCGGCTTGGTATTCAGATTCTCCTGCTCGACCTGTTCCAGCTTCTCTACGATCTTCCGGCGATCCATACGCGCTATCCTCTCTTTTCTATTTCTCACATGATCTCGGCCACGTCACGCCGCGGCGGGCGCATGCCGGCGGTCGACGCCGCGGCGCGCCGCGACATAGATGACCAGATACAGCACCAGCGACAGCGCAAGCGCTGCAAACACATCCAGGATGGAGTGCTGCTTGACAAACACTGTTGCCGCGCAGATAGCGGCGGCAACAATGACCGACGGGATGCGTGCCTTCTTGAGATATTGGCTGTCAAACACTGCAGCCAGCACGCCCATACAGCCGACGACGTGCATACTCGGCAGGACATTCGTCGGGGTGTCTGCCGTGTAGATCGCATTGACCAGCCAGCCGCAGAGATTGCTCGTATCCACGACCTCGGGGCGCAGGAGCTGGCAGTTCGGCCAGATCATGCAGATGGTCAGCGAGATGGAAAAGCCCGAAATGATGAACGCGCCGTAGCGGATGAATGCGCGGCGGTCATCCTTGAGCAGCATCACGATGACCGGGAAGATCAAAAACGGATACCAGAGCACATACGCCAGAATGAACCCCGGCAAAAACGGGATCTTATCGTCCAGCGGCAGATACGACACCCAGCAGCCGTCGGTCGTGGGGACCATGTGTTCTGCCAGAGCGAACCAGATCAGATAAACCGGCACGTACAGCACCAGTAATACATATTTATGTTCCTGAATATACTTCTTCACAAAACCGTCTCCTTATTCATATCCGCGCGCAGCCGCGACTCAGGCGCCTGCCTCGATCTCCGTGATGCGGCCCAGAAGCCGGATCAGCTCCCGTGCATCCTGCTCGCCAAGCTGCTTGAGCACGCACTGCACATGCGCGCACAGCGACGCACGCGCCTGCTCCGCCGTCTGCCGGCCGAGTTCCGTCATGTGCACCACGACACGCCGCCGGTCGCAGCAATCGGTACAGCGGCGCAGCATTCCCTTTTCCTCGAGTGCACGCAGCATCGCCGCCGTGCGCGGCGCGCTCACGCCCAGGACCTCACGCAGCGCGCCCGGCGTGCTGCAGCCGTTTTGCGCGCTGAGATAGTCCAGCAGGAAATTCTCGCCCTTAAGCGGCTCCTGCACACTCTGCGGGATGCAGGAACGGTTCAGAGAAGTGACCGCAAGCAGCATTTGCTCGGTCAGTTGCTGCAGTTCCATGATGCCGCCTCCTTTTTGTTAACCCCGTTAATCAGCATTTCGTAATGTTAACACTCCGCCCGGCGATTGTCAAACCTAATTTGTGGGATTTCTGTGCTTTTGATCCGATGCTTATTTTCACGCGCTGCACCACTGCCGGACACATGGCGCCGTTCTGTGAAAAAAATGCGCAAACGGAAAAAAAATTTGGCACATTTGCAAAATCATGCAACATTTTCCGCGTCTCATGCATTATAGTTATTGACGAGCGATTATCAATATGTTATTTTATGAATAGTCTGTAAACAATGCAATTTTCACCCACAGCAACCGTTCCCCCGCACTCCCTCGCGATCTCTTTTTATCGATCACCAGCTAATGTGAAAGGCGGATGTAATCAACATGAAAAAAGCAACTCATCGCAAGCAGGCACTCATGATTGCCATCTTCTTGCTGGCATTCACGCTGTCGCTGTTTTCGTTCGGCACGACCCCGGCGGCCGCCGGCGACGTGGCGGGCGTGAGCACGCACCTGTTTTTGACCGTCCTGCGCGACTATGACCACGATGCGGCCTTCTCCGTGACCTACACGGACGCGCTCGGCACGCACACGAAGCCCTATCATGCCGGCATGGAAGTGACGGCGTGGTCCCCCGTGACCATCACCTGCACCAACCACCATGTCTACGACTGGAGCATTGATGCCGATGTTCAGGAGGCCACCATCGTCGGCGTCGGCGGGATCACCTACCCCGGCGGCACGGGCATCCATGTCAAGGGCACGAATACCATCAAGGCGTTTGCCACGAACTTCGGTCTGCACTACATCAATATCGTTGTCATCCTCGGCGAGGGCAATGATAACGGCGGCGATAATGGCGGCGGTGACAACGGCGGCGACAACGGCGGCGATAATGGCGGCGGCGACAACGGCGGCGATAACGGCGGCGGCGATAACGGCGGCGGCGATAACGGCGGCGGCGACAACGGCGGCGGCGATAACGGC
>OLYB01000098.1_pt1 | contig 87439 bp, 124 predicted proteins | sample 1674481 | NCBI WGS metagenome assembly OLYB01 (sample SAMEA103958167, study PRJEB25191) | human gut metagenome
CGTGGTCAACGTGAGCGATAATGGCAACGTTGCGCAAATCGTTACGAACCATAAATTTCTACCTCTCTATTTAAAAAGACTCATAAAATACGAACGAACGTCATACAATCCTAAGTTTATAACAGAACAGGGTGGTTTGTCAAGATTGTATAAAAATTTTTTCTGCAATTCAGCATTATGCCCGTAAACTTCCCGCAGATTTGTGCGGCGTGTACCTTAAAAATATGCTATACTAAAACCATAAAACGAACCGGAGGTGTTTTGCATTGAAGCTGACATTTTTAGGCGCGAACCACGAGGTGACCGGCAGCTGCACCATGCTGGAAGCGGCAGGGCAGCGTTTCCTCATCGACTACGGCATGGAGCAGGGCAAGAATGTGTACGAAAACCAGCCCTTGCCCGTAGCCCCCGGCGAGATCGACTTTGTGCTCATCACCCATGCCCATATCGACCATACCGGTCTTTTGCCGCTGCTGGCGCACAACGGCTTCCGGGGCAGGATCTACGCCACCATCCCCACCGTGGAGCTGTGCGGTATCATGCTGCGGGACTCGGCGCATATTCAGGAGTTTGAAGCCGAGTGGAAAAACCGCAAGGGCAAGCGCTCCGGCGCAGAGCCAGTGGAGCCCATGTACACTGTGCAGGATGCCGAGGCCGCCTGCCGCCTGTTCCGGGGTGTGGAGTACGGCAAGCGTATCGAGCTTGCCCCGGGCATCGAGGCACGGTTCGTGGACGTGGGGCACCTGCTGGGCTCTGCCAGCATCGAACTGTGGATCACCGAGGGCAGCACCACCACAAAGCTGGTGTTCTCCGGCGATATCGGCAATCTGGAGCAGCCCATCATAAAGGACCCTACCTACATCCAACAGGCAGACTATGTGTTCATGGAGTCCACCTACGGCGACCGCAACCACGACCCCCGGCCGGACTATGTGGCAGAGCTGGCAAAAATCTTGCAGCGCACCTTTGACCGGGGCGGCAACGTGGTGGTGCCCAGCTTTGCGGTTGGCCGCACACAGGAGATGCTGTATTTTTTGCGGGAGATCAAGGAAAAAGGGCTGGTCAAGGGGCATGGCAACTTCCCGGTCTACATTGACAGCCCGCTGGCCACCGAAGCCACCCGCATCTTCCGGGATACAGACCCCGACTGCTTTGACGCTCAGACCCGTGCGTTGCTGGAAAAGGGCATCGACCCCATCAACGTGCCGGGGCTGCGCATCAGCGTGACCAGCGATGACTCCCGCATGATCAACACCGACCGCACGCCCAAGGTCATTCTGTCCGCCAGCGGCATGTGCGAAGCCGGACGCATCCGCCACCACCTCAAGCACAACCTGTGGCGGCCGGAATGCACGATCCTGTTCGTGGGCTTTCAGGCCGTGGGCACCTTGGGGCGCACCCTCATCGAAGGGGTGGACTCGGTCAAGCTGTTCGGTGAGCCCATCGAGGTAAAGGCCGAGATCTGTCAGCTGACCGGCATGTCCGGCCACGCGGACAAGGACGGTCTGCTGCGCTGGGTGAACGCCTTTACGGAAAAGCCCCGGCGGGTGTTCGTGATCCACGGCGAGGACGAGGTGGAGAACCGCTTTGTGGACACCCTGACCGATCAGGGCTTTACCGCCTGTGCACCCTACAATGGTGCGCAGTGGGCCATCGGTGCCGAGGGTGCAGTCTGCCTGCAGGAGGGCACGAAGGTCCGTGTGGAGCAGAGGACAGGCGAGGGTGCAAACCGCGCCGCTACCGTGTTCCAGCGGCTGCTCAGCGCCGGCAAGCGCCTGCTGCGGGTCATTGAGCACAACGAGGGCGGCGCCAACAAGGATCTGGCCAAATTTGCCGACCAGATCAACGCTCTGTGCGACAAATGGGACAGGTAATGCTGCGGCTTTCTGCAGCAGAGCAGCCCGGGAAAAACGCAGCAGCGTCAAAAGCTTCCGGGTACACTGCACCGCTGAAAAAAGAGGAGAGATTTTTGTAAAAAACCGTTGACAAGCGTCCCACCAGCTGGTATAATAACCCATGTCGTCAGGCATGAAGCCAAGCATCTGGGGGTTTAGCTCAGCTGGGAGAGCGCTTGCATGGCATGCAAGAGGTCACCGGTTCGATCCCGGTAATCTCCACCAGAAAGAAAAGCACTGCACAGGAATGTGCGGTGCTTTTTTGTTGTGTCTGCCCAGCTATGCAGCTGCTAAATTCATGCTGGACATTTGCGGAAAGTTATGGTATAATTCTTTCTGCAATTGCGGGTATAGTACATCGGCTAGTATATCAGCCTTCCAAGCTGAGGAGGTGGGTTCGATTCCCATTGCCCGCTCCATGCAGAAAAGGCGCTGATTCGCAAAGAATCAGCGTCTTTCTTTATCCGCTGGCCCCACTTTTGGCCCCACTTCGGATTTTGAAAGGCAAAAAGCCCTTGCAAAATCCAAAAAGAAAAGAGCCGGGCGGCTGCCTTTCAGCAGCTTCCCGGCTCGAATTTTTTTCAGTCCCAGATGTGCTCGTCAAGATACGCTTTCCATTCAGCGTCTGCATCTGCAAGGGCCTTCTCGTAGTCATCACCATTGATGATGCGCTCCAGAGCCTTCTTGTATGCGCTCGCCTGAACATAGTTGGCGGCAAGCGAACCGGCTTCAGCCTTGCGGTATGCTGCGGCGCGGGGGTATTTCTTCCGCAGGGCCTCAATGCCTTCAGGGGTCACAGAAGGCTTGCTCGGAAAAATTGCATCATCATTTTCAATGGCCCGGTTGAACGCTTCACGATAATTCAGCAGAGCCTCGTTCGCGGCTTCCAGCTCTTTCAGACCCTCAATGGCGTCAATCTTCGCTTGCCGGTCTGCTGCGGCTTTCTTCTCGGCCTCTTCCTTTTCAATCAAGAAAGACAAGATTTCAGGCTTGTGAGCCTTCACATAGGCGGCATACGCCGGGGCATCAGACTTACGCGCGGAGGTAGTGCCCACCTTATCACCCAAGCGGAAGGTGTGCGTGGCCTGCACAAAATCCTCGATGCTCATCTTCTCATACTTCATTGTTCGTTCCTCCTGCCCTTCGGGGCATCCTATTATTATACCGCCAAGAGGCGGCGCATCAGCGTGGATGGCGCAGGGCCATCACTTGACAACCCTCCCGGCGCGGTCAGTCAACGCCATCAGGAAGTCAAGCTCTTTCGCCCTCAGCTCGCAGCCGCCAAACAAGACACCAACGGCCTGCTTGACAGTATAGCGAACAAGAGCATCAGCCACGGCATAGCCAGCCACAGGAGCCTGCGCGGGCTTCTGAGCAGCCACAGCCGGAAAGCGGATGGAGTTATCGGCATCAGACTGCTCTACATCGGCAGCAGTGTCGGCAGCATCCATGTCGCCGCAAGCCTCAGGCACATCGGCGGTGATGATGTGCTCTTCGGTGGCAGGCTCGCCATCGACCAGCTCACGTTCTGCGCGGTAGACGCAGGCCATGGAATAGTGGTCAGGAACGATGTACTCACCGTTGCTGTCCTCGTAGAGCTTTGCGCGGCGGGTTTTGCCGTGACGCTCAAAGACAACCGTCTTCGGGGTGCGCTTGACGATTTTGATAACGCTCAGGGTCTCATGGTCACAAGCATACTGGTCATAATAAGTGTGGCCGACTTCAAAACGCTTCATCATGGTAAGTACCTCCTAAAGTACATCAATTCTTGTTTGCATCCCTTGTTCTGAGGATATAATACCACGATGAGGGTATATTGTCAATAGAAAATATACCTTTTTTTGAGGATTTCATATTGCCAAACGGGATAAAACCTTGTATAATAGGACGCAGAAGGGAGGCTGTAAAATGTCAGCGTCAAAAGTTATCAAGCAGCTCATGGCCGAAACAGGAACCACCGTCCGGGAACTCGCCGCCGGTATGGGCTGCACCCCCCACAGCTTCAGCAACAGGCTCTGCCGGGGCACATTCACCTATACGGACTATTTGAAAATTGTATCGCTCATGGGTTGCACAGTCCAGACAGTGACCAGCACCGGCAAGGCATTCCAGAACGACTACGAGCCGGACGTGCCGGAAGAGCAGGCAAAATAAAAAAATCCCCCCGCTGTACCTACATATACCTCGCGTGGAACGTGAGGCTTCGGTATCAGCAGGGGGATTTTCGTCTAATATAGGGGCCTTTCATCTCAAACCGGGTACGGTTGAGAGCGAGGCCCTGCCGCCGCAGCAGCCAAATAAAAAATCAAGAGTGAGCAGCCCCACAGGGCCGCCCGCTCTCTACAAAGGCTCGCAGCCTTTCGAGTAAGAACATCTTACCAGAAAATGGGCCGAATTGCAATAATGCGGCTTTTTAGCAGGCTTAATGCTCGAAAACGGCTGTTTTTGTGCAAATTCAGGGTCTAAGTTTGACTTTTTGGGCCTCTTAGGTAGAACTCATTCCCCAGACCATTTTCGTTGCCTCACGAAAAAGGTATGTCTGCGCGGCTCCACGAAAACATCAATAGCAGGACTTCTTCACCCGGTCGTAGGTCTTGTCGCCCTCCAGAGCTGCGCGGGTGAAGCTGTTGTTCTTCCACCACGCCACAAGGGCAGCCACCGTGGTAATGCCCGCCGTTACCAGCTGTTCCACAGTTTCGCTTTCGATGGGAAGCACAGGTTTGCCCAGAGCAGACAGCACCTGATTGGTCAGGGCAAGCAGCAGGCAAGCAGTGCGAGCGATAGTACCAGCAGAAATTTTGTTGTTAGACATATTCTTGTTCCGTCCTTTCTGAATCCATACATCGGTGTCATGGATGGGGAGGGCCTTGCAGCGGTTATACAATTCCGTTCCAGTCCCATTGCCACCCAACGTGTGATAGCTGCGATAAAGATATTCGATATTCTTCAGGCCGGGGGTGTCGATATTCCCCTGTGCGAGGTAGTGCTGGCAAGCCTGATAAATACGGTCATGCAAGATGGCAAGAAGCCCTTCTTTCATGGCCTTGTACTTCACCACAACGGCGATGAATGCGCCGCTCAGCAGGCCGAAGGCCCACTCTGCCCAGTATTCGAGGATGAATTGCCACATTGGAATCACCCCCCAATTACAGATATTTGTCAGCCCCGGAAAGGGCCGTCCAGCTCTTTGGGCCGCAGATGCCATCAGCAACAAGGCCATGCTTGCGCTGGGCATCCATCAGGGCAGCGGTAGTGCCAGGCCCAAAGCTCCCGTCAGCTTTCACCTTCAGCAGCTTCTGGAGCATGATGGTTGCGCTGCGGTTTGCAGCTCCAGAGCATCCCTGTTTGATGGTCGGCAGGATAAAGGCATTGTAGGTGGTGCTGGGGTACTGGCCCGGCGTGGTGCAGAGCCATGTGGCCTTGCCACCTCGCGTGTCGGTGTGTACGATTGCCGCCTTGCTGTGCCAGTAGATACCAATACCGCCGAACCCTGCTTTCTGGGCCAGAATGCCCAGCGCAACCGGGTTGACGGAGCGATTGTCGGTTCTCCAGTCAGCCGCGATGCCATAAAGGTGGCGGCTCTGCTTGCTGCCTCCAACATCTTTGCTGGCGTTGTGCTTCACGCAGCGGTAGCCAGAGGTGACCTTGACCTTTTTGCCGAGCTTGTCACGAAGGGCCTGCATCTTCTCCACAAGCTCCCTGTCGATCATCTGCGCCGTGCATCCGCACGGGCACTCGAACTCATAGAGAGAAAAATTCTTCGTCAGCGCAGTCTTGTCACCGCGCTGGAAGGTTACGATGTCCAAATAATCATCTCCTGTTCTCACTGGCCAGAGGGCAGCCATGCGCACTGCATCCAGCTACCAGAACAGCAAACTCACCGCGCTCCTCAGAGGTGTCGGCGCCGGCAGCCTCCAGCAGTGTGAGCAGCTTTTCACACAGGTCTGGCCAGCTCATCTGTTAGCCCTCCCGCTCTTTTTCCAGCAGCTTCCGGGTCAGCTCCCGCACTTTGGCCGGAACCTCGTCAATGGTCATCTTGCCAATCTTGATCTGAGTGGCATAGAACTTCGCAAGCTTATTCAGCATCCAGAATCACCTCCGCGAGGGCTGCAACAGCGTCCTCCATAATGCTCACACGCTCGGCCAGAGTAGGCAGGCCCTTACTCTCGGCATCGTCATCCTCGGCTTCGTCCTCAGTCTTACCGCTGGCAATGCTCCACCAGTAGTCGAACTTCGCTTCGACTTCCTCAGCAGTCACGGTGCCGCGGTAGCGGTGCTGAACCTCCTCACAGCCAAAGCCGGTGGTTTTCACTTCAGAGGTCTGGCCTTCCTCATTGGTCACGGTGTTGGTCACAGTACACTCGGCAATATCGCGGCGCAGAATAATATCCGTGCCGGTGCTAACCGGGTACACCTCAACAGCAGCAGGCTGCTTCTCGTAAAATTCTTTGCTCATGCTTGATGATCTCCTTCCTGTTGTGCTGGCTCACGCTCACACGGGCAAGCTGCAGCAGCTTAGAAAAACTATATTTAACAGAGAAGTGGACACTATCGGAATACTTCACCCAACCTTTGTAGGTTGCTATGCGGGCAGCCCTCCACCACGGAAGAAAGCCCAGCCTCTGCACATCATCCCACGCCCTCAAGGTCTGCCTGCGGATACGCTGGAACACGCGGCCTCGGATGATGGTGTAAGTCCTACGGACCACAAAGCCCATCATGTCCACGCCATCGGTGCGCTTGTGGCATCCAGCTTTGCGGAGCTCCTTCATGGTTTTCTCTTCCTCAAAAGAGGCGATGTGGTAGACTTGCCATGCGGGTTTGAGATTCAGGCTGAGGGTTGCTTTCGCCCATCGCGTAGCTTTCTTGATGACCTTCACAAGTTGTGAAAATCTGCCGTAGATGGAGGTATCATCCGCGTAGCAGACAAGAGCCTTGACATAGCGGTCATACTTCCCACGGCGGCACTGTTCGAGGCTCAGGATGTAGCGGAGAACATAGGACATGACGTAGTTGAAGAGCCATGTGGAAAGATAAGAGCCAATGCAGAGATGGCCGCCCGGATAGTTCTCCATCAGGGCAGCCACGAACCACAGCAGCACCTTATTTTTGCCAACGTCCTTGCGCAGCAGCCTCATCACGCACTCGACAGTTACGGAAGGGTATGCCTTTTTGACATCCCCTTTCGCAACATCGGTTTTGCCAGTGAGCTTTTTTCGCAAGATGCGCTCTATCTTCCGTTTGCCAAGGGCCTGCCCCCTGCCGGGAACGCTGCCATACTGCACAGGCAGGAACTTCGCACGGAACAGAGGATGTAGAGCCTCCACCGCGATGTACTCCATAACCTGTTGCTTGGGGCTTTCTTGGCAAATATCCCTCAGCTTTTGGGTCAGACCATCCACTCGCTGAAAACAGCGAATCGGCAAAAGGTTCAGGTCACGCCTCACAATGCAGGCGGTCAGCTCCTCATCATAAGCGCGGATGGCGCGGGCAGTCTTTGGCATACAGCCATGCTTGTCCAGTCGTTCGAGGGCCAGCTCCTTTTTTGTGATATAACCTGTCTTTATCAGCTCACGCCGAAAGTCAGCTCTGCCCAGCTTTCCCTTGCTAAAAGCTCGGAAAACGGCAGGCAGATTGAATTTTGCCGATTCAACATTTACCTCGGCGGGTTTGCATTTCGATATCGTGGTATTTCCACCTTTCTGATAAAAAGCATCTGGTTGCTATCAGCAGCTTTCCCTTACGGTACCAGCCGCTGCCGGTTTCAGGCAATTTTCGCACATAAGCGAGGATACTGCGGTGCAATGAAAGAGAAACGCCCATTTCTAACCTTGCATCCAGTTACGCCCAGAGAGCCGTTCCAGTTCGCGTTACCCAGCGAATTGTTCGAGTTGCGGCAGGCCACGCCGCAGTTGCCACCGTCATTGAGGTTACTCCAGAGCCAACCGGCACGGAGACCAGAGGCAGCGGGATTGACATTGAGGCCAGCTCCCTGACACCGCAGCACCCTTTTCAGGGTTTTGCAAAATCCTGAGAATGCAGTTACACTAAAGAGGGGCTTGCGGCCCCTCTTGTCCGGGCGGTGCCGGACAATTCACCCTGCTCGTTACCCGTTCAAACCATCCGCGCCCAGAGAGCCGTCCCAGGACGCGCCACCCAGCGAACCGCCCGAGGAGCGGCAGGCCACGCCGCAGCCGCCACCGTCAGCGAGGTTACTCCAGAGCCAACCGGCACGGAGACCAGAGGCAGCGGGATTGACAATGAGGCCAGCTTTACAGCCGACACCGCTGCCGGATGCGTTCACGCCGGAAGGCCACTCAACATCGCCGCAGTCGGTGTCCTCAATCCACTGCCAACGCCAGTTGGTGTTGTCTTTCGGGAAGGTCAGGGTGAGGCCCTCCTGCTTGACATAATCCTCGGTGACAGCCGTGCCAGATACCTTGCTCTGGTCCTTGCAGACGTAGCAGTCAAGGGTGAAGTCCTCGTTGGAATCCTTGCCCCACTGCCAAATCTCGTCACTGATAATCAGGTAGGAGCCGTTCTGGAACTCGATCTTCTGGAGCAGGCCCGGCTCCTTACCAGAGGTAGCACTATACTTGCTGCCATCGGTGCCCCGCACATCGTCGTTCCAGCCGGAGAAGTAAGGCATGGTGCTGAGCAGGGTCTGGTCCTTCACGGTGTCAAAGGCTTCCGCGACATCCACATAGACAGCAGAATACTGGGCCTCCTCAATGGTGACAGGCTCAATGGCGGTGATGCGAACCTCGGTTGCAATATCGTGGACATCAGCCGTGTTGCGGTCAGTGGAGCCGTCCGTATCAGTGCCGATGGAAATAGCACTGCCGACAAACAGGTTTGCGGCCTGTGCGGTGGTCAGGATAAAGCGTTTTGTGCCGGTCTCGGCCACGGCTGCCTTGTACTGGTAGTTGTAGGAGGAGCAGCCTTCAATGGTGCCGGAGTTGCCCTTCTTGGCGTACTTCAGGCGCATCATGCGGTCGAGGAACTTTGCGATGGCTCCAGAAGCACCAGAATACTGGGTGCCACGGGTGCGCCACAGAGTTACGCCAGAGGTATGGCTGGTGTAGTTGATGGGAGCCAGACCGGTGCCGCAAGATGCCTTGCCGTCAACCTTACCAGCATAATACTTCGGATGGGCCATATATGCGTAGACATGACCGGTACGGTCCTTGCCCTCACGCCACTGCTTGAAACCGGTGGTCTGGTGGCACTTCATCTGGAGGTGCTGGTATCCATTCTCGCGCCACTCGCGGACGAAGGTGTTCTTCTGGAGCACCCAGCACAGATGTTCGCCAGAGCGCACATCGTCCAAATCGTCGATATGCTCGACATAGAAGATTTCGTGGCTGCCGTCCTCCTTCTTTTCGGCGGCAACTTCCAGACACCAGAACTGCGGAAGGTGTGCAAAGTCATCGCGGCCCGGAGTAGAGGCAGTAGACGGAGTGCAGACAAGGCCCACACTGTCATCGGTCAGCTCACCAATGGCAGAGGTACTGGTGGGGTACAGCGGAACGGTGCAGCCGTGGACGCGGTCATCTTCCAGCACATTGCCGAACCAGCGTTCCAGCATCTGCACCTTGGTGTACTTGGTGGAATCGTACTGGGCCTTCCACCACTCCACAAACAGGCTGTCCACCTCAGCCTTGCTGGTGGCGCAGGCTACCAAATGCTTGTAGCACAGGTCTGCCGCACCGGGGGTAGAGCATCCAGCAGCAGCGGCCCGCTGGATTGCGTTCAGCTGCTTCAGCGTGGTATCACGAGGGAAATTGATAACGGTATCTGCCATGTTTTAGTCCTCCTTAATGATGAAGTTCAGGCCGCCGTCAGTGGTATCGTAGACGGCCTGAACCTTACGGTTTTCAATGGCGACAATGCGCCGGTGGTTTTCTGCCGTGTTTGCCATCAGCTGCTTCGGGGCCTGATTGATATTATCGGCGTGGTTCGTATCGGTGGTTTCGGTGATCTCGATAGAATCAGAATACGCCGCGGTCTTGGGGTCAACAGTATACTTTTTCATGCTGCGTCCCTCCCGGCTCAGAATACGTCATCCAGAGTGTAGGTCATCTGGATATCGTCATCCTTGCCCTTGGCGGTAAAGGTCTTGATGCAGACCAAATCATTGGCAGCATCATACAGGCCGATCTCGCTGATGCTCTTGCCAGCCAGCTCGCTCTCGCTCAGGGTGCACTCATAACGGATAGAGGTATCCGAAAGGACACTGTAGCCGTCAATCTTCTTGCGGTACATCTCAGCGGTCAAGGTGGTCTGGTTGTCCGTGGGAGGTACGACCTCGCCCTTGCTGTTCACGCCGCCAGAGCCGAAAGCCATGCCAACGATTTTGGGCAGGGCAATAATGCCGGCCCTCGCCTGCACCAGCTTCTTTCTGGCGGTCTTGGTGATAATAACATTTTTCGCCATTAGATAGCCTCCTTGTTGTATTCAGAATCCAAAATCCTTGTGCCATCAAGACGGAGTGAGCCGTCCATGTACGCAAGGTCTTTCCGGGTTATAACGGTGGCGTTCTCCATCTCCTCAGCCATACGAGGAGCAGAGGCAGCCACAGCGACAGCGACAGGCCACGGCTGCCGGGACTTATCCAGCAGCTCACTCCCGTCCAGTTTTGCAGAGCCGTCCAGTTTCAGGGCCGTCCAGAAATGAACTTCGCCCCCATGCTTCACCTTGGCTGTATAGGATTCGGACAGCTCAGCCTTGAGCGGAATCCTCAGCCGGTGAATGATGACATCGTTCCGGGTGACAAACTGGCCCACTCTGTACTTGATAGAAGCGGGCCAGTCTTGTCTCGACCAGTTCAGGCCCTCGGAGCCATCCAGCAATACAGAGCCATCGAGCCGGAGAGCAGGCCAAAAATACACGGCCATACTGTGCCGCACTTTCTGGTTCGCGTACTGCTCAGATACCCCATACTGGAGGTAAACCCTCAGCTTTTTCAGGTCGATGCTCTGCGGCGTGTGGAACTCGCCCTGACGGTACATCAGGCCCAGCCGCAAATCATACTCGCGCATGGAATCCAGCAGCATGGAACCGTCAAGATAGCCACTGCCGTCAAGCAGAGCCGCCCTCCAGAACGGAACGGCGGCTCTAATATTGATATTCCGCAGCAGCATCTGCTCCAGAGTAGAGCAGTCAAGCACGGTGTCCATGCGGTCGATCATCGTATAGGTCGTATGGGACTGCTTGGCAGAATCCAGTAGCCTTTTTACGGCCTTGGTGTTCAGGGTTCCATCGCCCACGAAAACCACAATAAAAGTATTGGGATGGCTCACCTTGTAGCCATACTTGCCGCCATCGTGGATGTCGCAGACATTGGCCCAGAATCCGGTGACATTTCCGAGCATGGTTTCTATGCGGTAAGGGGTCATTGGGGCGCGTTGGTCGCGCTTCTCGTAGATGAGCTTCCTGCGCTCCTCATAGGAGAGATAATCGCGCACAGGAAGCCCCCACTTGATTTCGTGGTACATCAGGCCCCATGTTGCTGTTTCTGGGAAAAATTGCAGGGGCAGCTCCTCAGCAATCAGCTTTTCGGCCTCATCAAATTCGAGGCCCATGACCTGATACAGCCACTTGCCAACATAGGACTTATCGTAGAAGCCGGGGGTGACCGAGGCCAGCATTCGCTGGGCACTCTCGCTGGTAGGAAAATTTTCGAGGTCAATTTTCTTCGCCCTCATCCCGCTGCACCTCCTAGCTGAACTTTACCGTGCCGGTGGCAGGGTATTCGATATTCGCCAGCGTGATATTATTCATGCTGCCGTTCATCAGGAAGGTGGAGAAGTCTGTCACGCCGGGGATGTCAGCCAACAGCGGGCGAACATCATTGTAGCGCAGGACATTATTTGCCTTTGCCTCCCCATACAGAGCTTTGACCAGCTCGCCAAACTGGGAAGCGATCTCCTCAGCAGTGGTATGCTCACTGTCGTAGATAAGGCCAGTACAGGTATAGTCCACCTTCACAGTGGTGGCTGCCGCACAGGTCAGCTCGGCGCAGCCGGTAGGCAGCAGGCGGGCCGCCCGGTCAGCAGGAGACACAATGTGGTTGAACACAGCGTCCAGCAGCTCCTTGTTTGCGGGCTGCCCGTTACCGTCTACCAGAACAAGCCGAACAGTACCGGGGCCTTTCCACGCCGGGTCAACGATGCAGTCACCAGCTCCAGCCTCTTTTGCCCACCGTTTGTAGTCGGTGTCGTTGCCGAGGTAGGTCATGGAGTTGCTATACTCCACAGCAATCCGGTCGTAGAAGTCATCGTTGCTCTCACGCTCAGTACCGCCGGTGATGCTCTCTTTGTTGGTGACAGCCGTGATATTGTTGATGGGCTTGAGCATCAGAATCACGGTGTCGGCCTTCACGTTGGAACCGGTTCCAGCTTCAACAGCTGTCACCTCAATGTCGATGCTGCCGGCATCAGGGATGGTTGCTGCCTCATTCGACCGGAACTCAATCGAAGGGCCATCATCCGTGGCTGTGGTACAGAACACCGTGCCAGCAGCCAGCACCGTGCCAGCAGAGCCGGTGACGGTCACCGTGCCGGTAGCGTGGACAGCATCGTGACGGGTCAGGTGGACTTGCTGCCCGTGCAGGTCAAGCCATTCGTCCCACGCGGACTGCGGAAACGCAATCATAATAGCGCGGGCCAGATGGAAGTTTATAAGCTCGGCCTTTTCCAGTGCCGTAGGGCGTGTCATGTCGTAGGGGAAGCCGCCGGGCATATCGTCAATGTCATCGGGCAGCTCGGCCATCATCCTGCGGTGGATTTCATCAACAGATGTCCCCTCCATGAAGTCCGGCATATTAAATTCAGGCTGCGTATCGCATCATCTCCTTTCTTTCAGATTGAGATTTGGAACTCGCCCCAGTTCACGCCCTTCACCACGCAGGAACAATGCAGCTCGTCACCGTCCCATGTGAACTTAAAATCGCGGACGTATTCCGTGCGAGGGTTGACCTTCAGGGCCTCGGTAATGGTGCGCTCCACCATGGACTGTGCCACCTCCCGGTCATCGTCCTTCACGCTTTCCATCTCCGTGCCAATGGAGCGAGGGTATGCCAGGCACTGGTACCGCTCAGTCTGGGCAGCCTTAAAGCACCAAATCATAAACGCTTCGCGCCCGTCACAGTCCAGCACCCTGTTTGAGCCATCCCGAACAAAATCGCCCGTCTCAGGGTTCCACTTCATGCTGCGATGGTACTCTTTATCGAGCTGCTCTTCCTCGTTGATGATCTCCGGCACTTCAAAGGTCTGGTATAACTTTTGAGCCATTGTGCCCACCTCCTTTACGAGCTGACCACAATATCAATGACAACGGCCTCGTTCTGCACCCATGCCACGAGAACACGGTCACCCGGTTTCAGGCTCCGCATCTTCTCAGGCACGAGAACGTGGTGCTGATGGGCACCTTCAGGGCCGCCACCTCCAGCGCTGCTCTGCGGCGGGTCTGGAGGGTCAGGCTGGCCGGAAGCGGGGGTGCCGATAGTTCCCTTCACAGGCCCATGAACGCTATTCAGCACAAAGGTTTTGTGGTCGTGTTCGCCGCTGCCGGGGCTGCCAATATTCTGCGTCTTGGCAAGGATGTCACCAACCTTCCCGTAGGTCAAGCTCCGCAAAACGTGGTACTCGCCCTTCGGGATGGGTATGGGGAATGTATTCGTCAGCAGGCTCTCGTCATCCTTGATTTCGCCAAAGTCCAGAACAAGAGAGCTTTCGCCCTCCATCTGCTTTCCGATTCGCTTTGCAATGGTCTGCCCCAGCAGGTTTGTACCGGGGCTGGAATCCATATCCATAGGCGTTCACCTCCTAATCGAACGTGCCTTCATCCACCCATCCGTATACGTTGCTGGAGCTATCCACATGGATGAGGTGCCACGGGTGCGCCCCTCCATTCTTTGCGCAGGACGGGTCTTTGGTGATTTTCGCCTTTCCAGCAGTAGCTTTGTAGCCCTTAGCATCGGCATAGCTGCTGACGTAGTGGGTGCCGCCGTGAAAATTCACAATGTCACCCACGGAATGCTTGCCCCCAGAATCGCCGCCATCATCTGGAGCCTTCAGGAGGTCAAGCGTCATGGTCAGGCTTTCCGCATTGTGCACAACGCCGCGCACATAATAGCTGCCCTGCAATGTGCCAGCTTTCAGACAGACGAGATGCCCTTTCCGCAGCCATGGGATGTCCGGCGTGTTGACGGATACTTCCTCAACGACCTTACCGTCCTCATCGAGAATGGCCTGTGCCGCAGATTTAGCATCAGCCAGCTTTTCGTCTGAGCCTCGGCGGTAGATACGCTGTCTGGTTCCGTACTGGGTAAGGCCATCCAGAGTGGCCTCGACTTTACTTTGGCCGCTCTTATTCTCTTGGCCAACGACCTTGACCTTCGTTACAAGGTCTTCGGTGCTGAGGCTGTTGCTGACGGAGATGGTGTTGTCAAGCTTGAAAACGTAGACATCATCATTGCCGCCAAGGGGAACGATTTCGGCCTTGCCCTTCGTGGCCCGGATAACGCACTTCTCGCCGCCCTTCTTTACAGCATCATCCAGCAGCTCCAGCATGATGTCCGAGAGGTACTTGTTTTTGAAGGTCAGCTTTCCATGCGTGGCATTCGGCCCCTTATACTGCCCAATGGTAACGCCCCATTCGTCCAGAATCTTTTGGATTGCAGACTGTGTGCCGGTGCCATCAGGCAAATACACATTGTCCTGACTCTTTTGCAGCTTGTACAGCTCATCATAGCAGATGCAGGACAGGTCAGATGCAGAGTTTCGGTCTTGCGGGTTCCACTTCTCCACAAAGCCGCGGGCCACCTCACCATTGAAAGAGCCTCCATCGCTGGCAGTTACCACGATAAGGCTCCCCAGCTTCACAACGCTGGAGAGCTGGCCTTTCGATGTGGTATCATTCCGGGCCTTGAAGGTCAGCCGCATGGAGATTTCCTTGTTGGCTTCTTCCCAGCCCAGAGCTTCGATATAGTTTTTGATGTTGTACTGCGTTCCATCATCGCCGACAACGGAAACGCTGTACTTCAGCTTCGCAACATCGACCATGGGCAGCCTCCTACGGAATAATCAGGGAGGCCCCCGGGTAAATCCACTTGCCGCTGTCGCTGCTCTTTTTGCCGTGCTTTTTAGCAGCAGCTTCGATAGCATCTTTGTTGGCATCATAGATTTTCTTCCACTTGGAGCCATCCCCGTACTGCTTCTGGGCAATCTTCCAGAGGCTGTCTCCACTGCTCACGGTATAGCTCTGGCCAGAACCAGTGCTTGTAGCAGCAAGGTCAGTGCGCGGGTTGGTTTTCTTCACATAGGAATCGGTGTTCAGTTCATCCGTTGTGTAGATTTCGAGAGGTTTTTTCTGTGCAAAAGAGATGTCGTACTTCAGGTTCCCAAACGCACCATACCCGGTTGTGTGGAAAGAAGATATGGTAACGTCAATATTCAGCCAAATATCAGTGATGATAAGGGTTAGAACAGTTTCGTTGTCTACATACTCCTCGATGATGCTGCGAGCAGCAGCAGGGAGCGTCCAGAACGTCCTGTTTACGATGGTTTCATTCCGGCGCGGGAATCCAAAAAATTCCCCGCTCCAAGAAACCTCCGTGACATCAGTTCCGCGCGGCACCTTCACAGTACCGCGGGAAATGGTGTCGAATGTCTGGTATTTTGCTCCATACTTCACCTCGACCTGTTCAGGCAGAGGGGTGAAGAAAAACGGCGTACCGCCTCCTGCGGGAATCAGGCAAATCATGCGCTCACCCCCTTCAGCGGCATATTAGAGAACACCTCATCGAGCTTTGTTGCAAGCTCGCCACCGATCTCGTCTGCCATCTCTTTCATGTGCCGCCGGATGACAGCCATGATTTCGTCTTCGGACTTCTCGCCGCCGGTGATGTTGAACTCAGGGTTTACGTCAACCTTAACCGTAACTTCGGGTCGCACGGTCACATTCTGGGAGGTAGAGGCCACGTTCTGAGAGCTGGAGCTTGTGGATGCGGTGGAATCATCCTCAGAGAACAGATTGGAGGCCACAGGAGCCTCGTTTACAGTCTGAGACAGATAATCTACCGTATCGGAGGAAAACTCATTGTGGCGGCTCGTGTGGCCGTCATAATAGCTGCCCATATAGTTTCTGGTCACCGGGCTTGTGTAGCTGCTGGAACCAGAGCCAACCAGACCACCATTTGCGTGGGCAGTCACGCCGAGGATTTCTCCGGCTTGCTGGTACAGCTCAACAGCCCGCTCGCGCCTTGCGGGAACGAGCGGAATAATCATCTCAGGGCCTTCCTCGCCGACCCACGACAGCTCGCGGCCATTCACCATGCCGCCGGTTGCGTGGCCGCCGATGCTCATGCCATGATAGCCAGCAGCATACGGGGTGACAGTCTTGCCGGTCACCGGGCTTGTGTAGCTGCTGGAACCAGAGGAAGAGGGAGCAACGACACTGTTCATGGAGGAGTGAAGGTTGAACTGGGCGTAGACATCTTTTTTGAACTTGGTAGCAGAAACAGCATCCAGCTCATCGTCTACTGCGTCCCGGGCCGCTTCTCCCAGACCGCTGCTGCGGATGGAATCAGCAAACGAAGCGGGCATAGAGTCCGCAACAGCCTTCAGCCGCTCCACGAGGGCTGCCTGCGTTTCGGCATCCATGCCGTTCAGGTCGAACCACTCCACAACATCAGAGTTCGTCCAGTCTGCCACGTTGGGCTTTTCCTTCAAGGCCGCGTCCATAGCCTGCTGCAGTTTCTCGGAGGTCGTGCCTTTCAGGTCGGGCAAGATGCCGTCCAGAGCAGAGCTGTAAGCTTCGGCAATAGAATCAAGCTGGAAAGATTCAACACGCACTTGGAGGTCGGACACCTGTGCATGATAGCTATCCGTAAGAGCCTGCAACTGGCGGTTATATTCGTCTTGGTCGATGTCTCCACGGTCAAGCTGGAGCCGAAGGTTGGTCACGTTCACTTCCAGAGCTTCATCGTACTGGCTGGTCATGCTGCTGACCGTGTTCTTCAGTTCCTCTTGCAGGCTGGCAAAGGATTCAGCATCCAGAGCAGCCCCGCCGTATTTGATTTTCAGGGTATCAAACTTGGCATTTTCCTGCGCCGTGCTCACCTGATTGGTAATATCCTGAATCTGCTGCTGCAAGCTCAGGATTTCGCTATCACTGTCCAGCTTCAGAACGCCACCGTTCAGCTTAATATTGGCATCTATGGCGGTGTTGAGCTTTTCCTTCAGCCCATCCAGCTGGGCATCAATGGCAGAATAGGTGGCATCCAGACCGTCCGTGTTGGCATCTTCGCCCATAATGAGCTTGAAGGCCATACTTGCCTCGTAGTGCTTGTTTTCGAGGTAAGTCGCAGTGCTGGACAACATCTGGTCAATGCTGGAGCGGTACTCCTTCACGTCCGCTTCGGTCACATGGGTGCCGAGGCTCATCTTCCAGTTCTCTTTTTCTAAGCTGCTAAAGGTGGACTTTACAGAGGAAAGAGAGCTTTCGACCTCTTGAACAGCGGTGGAGAAGTTGTTAAATCTAGCCTCCGCGCCGTCAAAAGCAATGGAAGAGGCGGCCTCCTTGATTTCAGTCAGAGAGAGGTGCAGGCTGCCAAAATGCTCGATAAGGTCATCAGACACGGCCCTCTGGAGCATGGTATTGAACTCCTCGGTGGTAACAGTTGTGTCCTTCAGGGCCTCAGTCAAAGACTTGGTTTTGAAGTTCACGCTGTCGGTGGAAGAACCGGTGATCTCATAGACCTTCTGGAGCTTCTCGTTGGTCAGAGCCTCAGCTTCCGCACTCTCCTGATACTCCTTTTTGATGCGCTTGCCCTCTACATACCCGGTCAGGCCACCAATGCCAGCACCAACAAGGCCGCCGACAACAGTACCCACACCGGGGATAAAAGAGCCGAGCATGGCACCGGCAGCCGCACCAGTGGCCACGCCGCCAGCTTTCCATGCAGCAGACTGCCCATAGGCGGCCTGCTTTTCCTTATCGCTGGACTTCATAGCAGTGTAGGCGTCAATGCCGGCACTGATAAGGGTTGCGCCAGCAGTAACGGCACCAGCAACAGCTCCAGCACCTTCCAAAGCGGCCATGCCACCAGACAGGGCACCAGAGGTGCTGCCGAAGTACAGACCAGCCTTGCTGCCGCCGCCCACAGCATAGCCAACATTCGCAAGGCCGCCCAGAATGCCAGTGCCAGCAACCATAGCGTTGCCGGTAGACCCAGCGACTGTTCCGGCCAGAGACGCGCCGCCAAGGGAAGCCTGTGCGCCAAAAACGCCCTTTCCAATAGTCCAGACATCTTTGCCAACACCCACAGCAGGCATTGCAGCTTTCGCGATGATAGCAGCAGACACAACAGAGCCGAGGTCTGCGCTCTTGCCTCCCGGCAGCAGCTTGCCAGCACTGGAGAACAGGTTGCCAATGCCAGACAACAGGCCGTCTTTGATGGTGTCAAAATCGAAGCCATCGGCAAAGCCCTGAGCAAAAGCCTTGCCCACAGATGCGCCCTCATTTACGGAATCGGACACATCAATGCCCAGCAGCATCATCAGCCCAGCACCGATGCCAGAGCCAATGCCGCGGCCAACATCTCCGGCAATATTGGAGACCATAGACTTGCCGGTGTTCTTCCACCATTCGCCGAAAGGCTCAGCAACGATTTCATTCCACGCCAGCTTTACACGCCCGCCAAAGTTGGCATTCTGCCACTCATCGGACGCGGTCAGGTCACGCATCTTTGCCTGCATGACATCGTATTTGCGGTCAACGAAGTCCATAAAGTCGTTCAGGGCAGCTTCGACATCAGGCATGGCGGCGGTCAGGCCGTCTGCTACATCCCTGACGTAGTGATTCAGGCGGCTGCCAAAGCTGATTTTTACACCATCCGCAGCAGATTGCAGCAGCGTGATGGAGCCAGACAGGTTGTCGAGCTGGGTGTCGGCCATGCGCTCGGACGCGCCAGCAGCATTGTCGATGGCGTTGGCCAGCTTGTTATAGTCGGTCTCGGAGGCGTTCAGAATGGCCAGCAGTCCCTTTTGAGAGTTTGTGCCGGCAATGGCGTTCGCAACGCTTGTTTTCTGCTCATCATTCATATTGGCGGTAGCATCGCGTAGTTCTTCCATGACATCCACCAAAGGACGTGCGTTGCCCTGAGCGTCAAAGAACTTGATGCCAAGTTCCTCCAGAGTATCACGGGCATGGTGCGTATTGGTGGAAAGTCTTGTCATGATGGAGTTGAGGGCAGTACCAGCCATAGAAGCTTTGATGCCGCTGTTTGCCATCAGGCCAGTCATCAGGGCAACATCCTGAACGGAGTAGCCCAGAGAACCAGCCATAGAAGCTGCAAACTTGAATGTTTCGCCCATCATGCTGACATTCGTGTTCGCGTTGGAAGATGCAGCGGCCAGCACATCAGAGAACATCCCTGCATCGGAAGCCTTCAGGCCGAAGGCGGTCAGAGCATCCGTTACGATGTCAGAGGTCGTGCCAAGGTCTTCGTTCGCGGCAGCGGCCAACTGCATAATACCGGAGATGCCATCCAGCATATCCTCCGTTTTCCAACCGGCCATGGCCATATAGTTAAAAGCCTCAGCAGAATCGGTGGCGGTAAATTTTGTGGTCGCGCCCATCTCTTCTGCATTCTTGGTCAGCTGCTCCAGCTCATCGGAATCAGCTCCGCTCACGGCCTGCACTTGCGACATGGCCGCTTCAAAGTCTTTTTGGGTGTTGATGGTATCGGTCAGCCCCAAACTTACCCCGAAAAAAGCCCCCGCTTGAAGCAGGGGGTTTTTTAGCAGATTCAGCAAGGTTCTAACCGGAGTGGTGGCGAAGTCCAGAGCTTTCAGGGTGAAGCTCCACGTCTTGCCTGCCAGAGATTTTACGCCGCCACCGATGGTATCGAGGACAGGAGAGATGTTCTCTTTGGCCTCCAGATAAATCTGGTACTTTTCCTTGGCCCACTTTGCGAGGTTCTGCTGGGTTTTGTTGGCCTGCTCATCAAATTTCGAGACGTATTCGCGGCTCCTATCAACGGACTGGCCAGCTTTATCAGCAGCATCTCCCAGCTTCCCCAGCTTTTTGGTAGCATTGGACACACCGGGGTCGGTTTTGTCAACGGTTTCAATAGGGATTTCGATTCGGATTGTTTCAGCCATTTTCGTCCCCTCCCTTCTGCATGGATTCAATGGCTACCCGCATGGAGGCAAGCATAAAAGCCTGCACTCCGGGCGGCTTCAGGTAGAATTCGTCAGGGGTTATGCCGGTGCGCTGGAAGATGTGATGCAGCAGGCACAGCTTCCCGCCGGACTGTATCAGTTTTTTGCAACTTCCTCCAAATCGGACTCGTAGCCGCTCAGCTTGTCGATGGCATCGATGACGCGGTCTTTCTCACCAGCCTTCAGACAGTAGTCGATGACATCCAGAGGCCCCATAATCTGGAGACCCTGTGCAAGCAGAGCATTCCAGATGGCCTTGTTGCCCCACAGCTTCTTGCGGTCATCTTCGGTGGTTGCCTGATAGATGATCTCAGAACGGTACTTCACGCTGTAGGTGGTTTCAGGCAGCTTCACACCCAGCTGCCTGCTGCGGACATACTTGGTGTGCTTCTCCTTGCAGTCGTTATATTCAGTGGCAGTCAGAGGGTGGATGTTAAAAGCAAAGAGCAGCTTGCCAGAGCGGACAATCTCAATGCGCTGGGTTTCGTTGGCAAAACCAGCGGCACCAATCAGGCCCTGAATAAAGTTCTCCTCATTGGCCTTGACAACGCTCTTGGCCTCATCCTCGGTGTACTCGGTATCATCGACCTCAGGCACAGCAGCTTCGGAAGTATCAGTCATAAGGGAAACGCCTTTCTTAAAGTCAGCCATCTTAAATGTCTCCTTGTCATAATATAAAAATAAACATGAGGGGAAGCTCTTTGCCTCCCCTCATGCGGGTTACAGAACGGGTATCAGGTTACGCAGCCTTACGCGGCCAGCAGGCTTGCCAGCTTCGGGGGCTTGTTGACGAAGCAGTTGAACTGCCGCTTGATGGTATCGCCCACGGTGTAGTTCTGGATGTCGATATCGCCATCAGGCAGAACGTCACGGTACATGACGCGCTCCTCATCGCCATCGCGGCCATCCAGAGCACCCTGAATGTTCCAGCGGGGAGATTCGCCGATTTCCATGGCCGCCATCACATCGGTGAAGAACTCCTCACTCATAATGGTGATGGCAGAGAAGCTCAGGGTGACGGTATAGCTACCGGGAGTAGCGTGTTCCTGCATATCGCCCAGCACCTTGTACTTGGAGTTGGCGAAGTTCACAGTGGATTTGAAGGTTTCGATATACGCCACCATCACGCCGTTCTCGTTATAGACAGAAGCGTCCTTGCCAGAACGGGTGCGGCGGGAATCGCTTGCAGAAGAAGTGTTACGCATTTAGATTTCCTCCTCTCACTCGCTGTCCGTGGTTGCGAAACGGAACAGGAAGTCGGTGTAGATGTGCTCGGCAGAATCCTTGTCGATAACATCAATCTGGAACCATGCGCTGTCACCGTTGGGGATATACGCAGGGTTCAGAGCAACGGTGCCAGAAACCAGTTTGCTCTCGGCCACCATCTCATCGACAATGGTCTGCAGTGCACTGATAATGGCAGCGCGGCCAGCATTATCATTGTCAACCTTACCAACCATGTTGTCGTTGGTGGTATTGCAGCGGCGAATCAGCTCGTAGCGGGTCTTGGTGCGGCGAATCTTCTTCCATCCCTCGTCACGGTCAGCAGGCGGGGTGACAAGGGTGTTGATTGCGCTGTCAATCCAGACCTGGCCGGACTTGTTCATGCTCAGCACGATGCAGCCCTTCTTTTCGGCCTTAATGATCTGAGTATTGGACAGAGGCTCGCCCAGACCAGAGAAGCCGTTGATAACGGTATGGGTCAGGGAGGAACTTGCGGAAGTCGCACCGATCAGACCGGCCAGCCGGGCAGCAGTCTGATAGCCGTCCAGCATGGTATCACCATACTGTGCGGAGGCGTTCAGAACGTACATCATGCGCTCGTCATTGAAAGCAGCGGCATGGGTCATGCGGTCATCAAGAGCAGTGCCCTTTTTCTCGGCAACGACCGCGGTCATCAGGCTGCCGACATCCATCATGCGGGACATGAAGGACTGCGCCAGCAGATGCACGGCATTGTCCTCAGTGTCCACGCACAGGGTATTGATCTCGAAAGGCTCCACCAGCTCCAGAGCATCGGAATACGCACCGTTGTTGACGGTGGGATTCGTGCCGGCAGTAAACAGGGTCTGAGATACATCAGCCAGCTCTTTGGCGGTCTGGCCGGTCTTGACGGTGGCGATGAAGTTCTTGGAAGCAGCAAAGGCCTCGACCAGTGCGCCAGCCTCGCCAGCACCGGCCTCAAACTCCACCTTCTCCACCTGTTTGGTGCCGGAGTAGATGATGCACTCCTTGACGCTCTCATCAGCCAGCGTCTTGCGGACGGTGCAGGTCAGGGGCTTTGCACCGGGGTATTTCGCGGTCAGGGTAACGGCAGCAGCAGGGCTTTCGCCGCTACTCTTCAGGTCGATGGTTGCGGCAGTGCCGCCAGTGCCAACGCGAACCGCAACGATGGTCTTTGCGCCACCAGCCACAGCCTGAGCAATGGCATCGGTAGTCAGAGCATCGCCAAAGATGTCCGTATAGTCCTCATCAGAGGACAGCTCAACGGCAGCACCGAGAGGGCCAAAGTCTGCGCGGAACAGAACGGCGGTCACGCCGCTCACTGCACCAGCCGTATCGCCGGTGCCAGTCTTGCCGATGTGGTAATACGCACCGGGGCGAACCTTCTTCTCGCCGGGGGTATAGCTTCCAGCCATATTATTTGACCTCCTTGCTCATAAAGGCTGCCACGATCTCCTTTGCCTTGGAGAGAGGGCAGCTCTTGATATTTGCGGACTTCATGGCAGCTTCAACACACTCTTTCCGTGCGCCAAACAGTGCCATGGAATTCGCTGCGAACTCGCTGACGGTGTACTCAGCCTCAACAGGGGCCTGCACAGTGTCAGCAGCAGCGTTTTTCGTTGCCATAGGTCATACCTCCTAGTAATTGATATTGGGGTGTCTAAGTGGGTAGCCGACCGCCTTGTAGCGGAGCAGGCCATATCGCCCGGTGACGAAAATCTGTCCGTCCTTCAGGTAGTCGGATTTGAGGTTTGCAGTCAGTCGTTCCATGAACATGGGCGAATCATCCAGCATGGTGACCTCGCCATCAAGGGAGAGACTGTTGAGGACCGCCGCGGCCATCTTCAGGCGGGTGGCCCCGTCAGGACACAGCAGGGAGATGGCAATCTTCCCGTTCATCCAGACAACCGTGTTGGCTTCCTCCAGCTTCTCGATTTCGGTAAGGCGGCAGTAAAAAACCGGGGCTTCTTTCGAGGCCTCGGTTTCATCTGCCATCTTATCAATTCCCACCACGATGCTGTCCGGGTACAGGTCTTTGATGTACCGGGCCATCGCCATGATGGGGTCAGGGTCAGTCGTTTCCTGCTGGGGGTACTCCATGATGTCGAAGCGGATTTCAGAGCCAATGAGAAGCTCGTTCTTCTCTTCGGTCATCGAGAAGCCCTCAGTCCGCGCCCACGCAAAGGCGTACAGAGTGCCGTTGTCATCCTTGAGCAGGACATCTTTCAGGGCCTTCTTGACAGCCGGTTCGATAAGCTCAGGGACAGCTTCAGAATCGTTCCGGCAAATAATGGCCACGGAAAGAGTGCCAGCACTCTTGCGCTCCCCATCGGCCTGCATATCAAAATTGAACACAGCCCGCGGGTACTGCGTGGCGCGGCCCCATCCGGCTTCCCGGTCTCCCGGTGCTTCAGGGGTGAAGATAGCAGGCTGCCCGGCGTACCGTGTAAGGCATTTGGTGAGGTTTTTGGCCTCAGACAGCCGCTTGCAAATCAGCTCTTCAAGGTTCATTATTTGACCTCCGCAGCTTTCAGTTCGTTCACCTCTGACAGGTCAGCGGACCAGCGAACGTCCCACTCACCGCGCTCCACCTCAGCCACAGGGACGGCAAAGTGGTTGATGACATTCCCGATGCCGGGATGGAACATAGCAATGATGGTGGTATCAGTCACAGCCGTGACAACACCAGTGCGGCCCTTATCCCACGAGGCGTGTTTTGCATAGAGGGCGTAGCCCATCTTCACAGCCTCAGTATCGAACCGGGCGCGGGTTTCTTTGATGATAAGCTCCATTGGCTTCCTCCGTTTTACTCATACTTCTCGCTGTAAATCCGCTTTATCTCAGGGGCAGCCTTGTCCACGATTTCCTGTTGGAACGGACGGGCGGCCATGTGGCGGGTGCCATTTTCGAGATATACGGAATACTTCTCCTGACTTTCCAGAACGGCAGAAACGCGGATACCAGAACCAGAAGAAGCACTTTCGACAGTGCCGTTCCAGTTCATACGCAGCATACCAGTCCGGCGGGCAGGAGGTTCACCGGGGGCAGATGCCGTATACCGAGCCTTGCTGTGAGGCTTGCGATATACACGGCCAGAACGCTGACCTCTCAGCACTTCCAGCTCAGCATTACGGAGGGCATTCGTGGCACGGACACCCCTTGAGGCCACTTCCTGATTGAGCTTCTGCACCGTTTCGTCAACGGCAATCTTCAGCTTGCCGGGAGCTTTCTTCGGGGCGGTCATTTTACGTCCGTCCTTTCCTCTGCATAGTAGATGGTGGCTATGCCAAGAGAACAGGCCGGGTCAATATCCACGATGTAGAAAAGCCTGTCACCAAGGATGAGCCTGTCCGTCCTCTCGGCCTGCTGGCCACCGCTCTGCACAATGATGTGAGTAACAATATGGTCAGCAGTTCCATGCGCCCTGTCGGCCTCCGTAGCCGTTGTCAGGAAGCCTTTCAGGAACTCCGTTCCGTCCCCGTCATACTGTACCGTAGGCCGGCCATTTTTCAGACCGCCCTTGCCGCGCTCGATGACAAAGGATTTCGGGAGGTTTCCTGGCCTCAGGTACATAAACCGTGCGTTAATCATGGTGTCTGTGCCTCCAGACGTTCCCGGTGCGGTCATTCTCCATCATGCCAGTGTAGAAGTACGGCGGCTTCTTGCAGCAGTCAGGAGGCTGCGGAACGGACGCGGCACCCAGCGAGACCTCCTTTTTGAGGTCTTTGTACATCTCTTTCCAGAGCTTTGCCCGCTCCTGAAGATACAGCGTCAGCGGCCCGGTCTTGGTGTCCACCTCATAGCTGAAGCGGTGGGCCAGACTTTCCAGCAACATCAGCTTGGCCCTTTTCCACGACTTCGGGTAGGCAGAGATGGCGGCCTCAATTTCCTCATCGGTCAGGGCCGTTGTGTCAGGCCCTCCCTCAGTCGCGGTGTCGCCCAGCTCGAACCTCATTCTGTCTTTGCCGTACTCAGCGATGGCAGAGGGGTCGTAATTGTAGCTTCGTGCCATACAGTGCGCTCCTTGTCAGCTCATCATGCCTTGTCAGGCGAGTGGGAGGCCGCAGAGCCGCCGTTTGCATCTTCAGAGGGATGCAGGGCAGCCGCGCGAGCCTTGGCCGCTGCACGGACGCTTTTGCGGCTGTCGGTGGCATGGATAAGGATGAGAACATTCTCGTCCTCGACATCCTGCAGCATGGCAGCAGCCTCATCAGCCGTGGACTGCTGAAGGGCAAAAATAAAGGCCGCACCATCCACAGGGATGGGAACGGTCAACTCATCATCGCCCTTGATGGGAACATACAGCACACCGCCAGCAGATTCACCGGCAGGGGCCTCAGTCTCAGCAGCAGGCTCCGCGCCCTGCGCCGCGATATAGCCGCAGGATGTCAGAGAGCGCACACGGGAAGGCAGGATGGCACCATCGGGGATGCCCTCACCGGGCTGGTAGGTCATACCGCCCAGAGAAAGAGCCTTCAGGCAGATATAGCTCATGCCGACACCTCCATTACACGCACGCGGACAGGTAGCAGGCGAGGTCGTCAGAGGTCTTGCGCATATCGGTGGACAGCAGGCCCTCGACAAACTCAGCATGGGTAGCGGGGTCGCCCTCGAAAGAGCTGATGGCCATGAAGTTGCCATTGCCCAGCATATCCCAAGTGAACGTGTAGCCAGCGGAAGGCTCATCCAGCTGCGGGTGGTCGGTGACGTAGCACATCAGGGCACCATCGCTTTCGCAGATGAAGTCCATATCATCAGGCTGGCCCTCTTCTGCCTTGTTGTGGGTAGCCATCAGGACGTGAACCTCGTTGAAGCCCAGCAGCTGCGCCAGCACATTCTCGTTGACGGTGGCGGGGTTCGGGGTGGAACCGCCGTACTTCACGCGCTCCAGAATGTCCGGGTGAGCCTTCAGGCCCAGATACGCATCGTAGCCGAGGCACAGCTTGTTCGGGGTGCGGCGGCCCTCCAGACGAATCTCGCGCTTGCGCTCATCGAAGAAATGCACCGGGTCAAAGTTGGCATCGGTGAACTTCAGGAACTGCTTTGCGCCGGGGGTGCCGGAGGCAATGCCAGTGAACTGGTTGTCCCACACGCCGGTCTTGAAGAAGTTATCCGCGAACATCAGGTCAAGGTGCAGCAGCATCTGCTCATTGACGAAGCGGGTGCTAGAGCGGCGCGGGTCGATGGAGGCAGGGGCACCAGAGCGGGAGTAGTCCAGTGCGCCGATCTCATCCACACCAACCAGAATCTGGTCAACCTCGCACTTGTAGGTCTTATCGGTGTGGCCGCGCTTTGCGGGCTGAACCTTGCCAAAGACAGGCTTGCGCTGCACGTTGTCGCGGGAGATGTCGCCCTTCAGAAACTCATAGTAGAAGCCGGTGGTGTTGGCCACAGGGCACATCGGGAAAATCTTGGTGGCAACGTAGTCTTTGGGGTCAGCAAAGGCGGCCATGCTCATGTTGGACAGGTAGCGGTTCGGCTTCCAGCCCTTCGCAATGGCGGCCATGATGCCCGCGGCGTTGTTCATGTTGTCTCTCATAGGTCTTTTACCTCACTTTCCCAGCTCAGGATGCGCTCGGCTTATAGCCGGACTTGGTGAGCTGAACAGAAACAGCCGTGCCAGCAGCGGCGGCAGCAGACAGGGCAATGCCCACGATGAACTGGCCGTCAGTAGCCTTCACAGCCTTGCCAGTGGCATCAGTGGCCAGCTCATCACCGGCGGCAATAGTACCGCCAGCAATCCACTTGCCAATGTCCTTGACCTGAACAGTCAGGGAGCTGCCAGCATCAGCGGCAGCATCATTGGTAAACAGAGACAGGCCCAGCACATTTGCGCCAGCGGTGGGCAGGGCCAGCTTGCCTTCGCTCAGGGCCAGAGCAATGCCCTGAACGCCTTCCAGCTTCTCCTTCGCCTTGAATGTCACGGTTGCGCTCTCATTGATGGTAGAGCCGATAAAAGTAACGTCTGCCATGTTTTAGCCCTCCTCCTCACACTCAGCACGCAGGGTGGGGTCGTTCACAAGAACTTCGTCCAGAGCCTGAGCCTTGGTGACATTCTTGGACTTCATCAGCTCCACAGCCTTCGCCTCGGCGCGCGTCCAAGCATCAGGGGCAGAGCCGTTGCCACGCTTGCCGACCTCAGTGAAGGCAGCAGAGGTGTTGGCCATGTTCACGGCCTCGTCCAGAACGGCCAGATAGTCGTTATAGGCAGTGCCGCCAGCGGCCTTCATGGACTTCAGGACAGGGAAAAGCTCATCTTCCTTTTTGCCAATGATGGCGTACTTCTTGGCGACCTCGCGCAGCTCACGGTCGAGAGAATCCTCGCGGAACTTGCGCAGGGAATCCAGCTCAGCCTGCACAGCAGGGTCAAGCTGGGCGTATGCGGGGGCTGCCGGAGCTGCCGGTGCAGCGGGAGTGGTCAGGCTCTTTGCCACATCAGGAGCAGGAGCAGCAGGGGCGGCAGGGGCCGCCGCGGGCGGGGTCTGGCCCTCATCAGAGCCGTAACGCTTCTCGATAGACTCGAAAAACGCCAGCTCGGCAGGGGTCATCTTGGACTTGTCGATTTTCATGGTATCGTCTCCTTCCGGCTCATCGCCGTTGTTTTTGGCCGCAGTGTCCTTGGATACGGGGGTATCCCCAGAGTGATTGTGCTTCTCAATCTGTTCGTTGATGGCATCCACAGCAGCCTTTGCAAGAGCAACGGTTGCATCATCCACAGGGATATTCTTCAGCACGACATTGGCTACCTTGCCAGCGGACCACTGCTCTGCAAAGTTCTTTGCGGCCGCATTGAACTCGTCAAGGCTTTCCAACATCGCGGTTTTGGTCGCATCCCCATCCAGCTCGTTATCGTTCAGGATGGAACAGATAGACTGATTGAGTGCAAAGCATACATCCCAGACCTCATCGCACACCCGGCGGTTTTTCATCTCGCCGTATGCCTCGGTAAACCCGACAGAGTTTTTCTGTATATCCTGCTCAGCACTTACCGGCTCCTGCGCCACGCCAAACATCTTCGCAAGACCAGAAGAAAGCCGCTTGAAGAATCCAGTGCCCTCAGAGCTATCAGCTCCGGCGCCGGGTTCAGCAGCGGCATCATCTTTCCGTTTGAAGAGCTTGATAAAAGCGTCCGGGTTTGCGCCCTCATCTACAAAGTCAACATTCGTGACTTTCAGATGCTTCAGTTTTGTTGCCACGTTCATCCTCCTTTCTATCAGGGTGAATATAATTACAGCCGGGAGCTTTCACCCTCGGCTGGAATTATCATTGCTGTTCGACTTCCACACGCTCAGCTTCTCCCTCAATGGAGAACATGGTGTACTCGCCGCTCTTGACCTTCTCCCACACATCGCGGTCGGTGACATGGAATCCAATCCACCAGCCAACAGGAAGGGTGCCAGGTTCGAGGCCCAGAGCCTTCTGCTTTTCTTCGGTGAAAACACAGCTTTCCACCAGCACGGCAACATCTCCTCGCTCGTGCATCTCGCCGCCTTCACGGTACAGCTCCACGAAACGGTAGGCAGCATTTTCGAGGTCTGCCGGGTCGATCATATCTTCCTGCCAGTCCTCAATCTGCTCACCATCCACACGGATGGCCACGCTCGCCCAGCCAAAAGCCAGCATCCGCTCGTCATCGCTTTTTGCAATGCGGAGGCCATGCTTCTTCACGCCGCCTTCAGCAGGGGGCGTATCGGGGGGCGGTGTGGCCGCGATAAGGTCATTGAATGCAATCATCGGTGTCCTTTCTGCCAGTAGTCGGCTGGCTGTTCGACATATTCAACAGTACACCCGCAGCGAGGATGCGCCGGGGGCAGCATTTTCTGCCCGGCAAACAGGAGCCTGCCGGTATAGCTAAAGGAATCATCCATGCCGATTTCCATGCCGTCCAGAGCTTCGCAAGTTTCGCACACAGCGTCATCTCCAGATGTGCACCAAACCTTTATCATGGGGCCGAGAAGCCCGTCATGCTGTGCCTGCCGAATTCCAAGGTCTGCGCCTTGGTTGAAGGAAGAGGCAAGCTCGGTCTGCGCAATGGTGGCAGCTCTGTACTTGTGGGCCTTCTCAGCATACCGGGAGGCAGATTCGAGAGCTTTTGTCCGGGCGGCCTCAGCTTTCATTCGGGGGTGGTTGTCCTTGATGGAGGTCAGCACGGTTTCGTAATATCTCACAGTAGCGGCAGACTGCTGTGCAGTCAGACCGATACATGGGCGAATCAGGCGGGCCAGCTCATCAACGGTGTGTCCCTCGGTCATCTTCTGGGCCAGCAGAGTACGTATTGCTTCCCGCTGCACCTCAGAACTCCGGGTAACGAAAGAGGCTCCACGGCTGGCAATCCATTGCGCTGCGCCGGGGGCCTCAGTTTCAAAATAGAATTTATCGAGCTGCAGGAGGGCAGGCTGTGCCATAGCTCCAGCCGAAAGAGCTTTCATCCAGACAGCGGAAAACTCCTTGTCAACGAACGTGGAATAGTCCTGTGTGAACTCCATGAACACATCTTCGTCCAGCTCTCCCCTCAGGACAGCTTGCCGTATCTCTTTGTAAGAGAGGGCTTGCTTTTGGTCATCCCAGAGGCGGCAGAGCTTTTTGATGGGTTCGCCCTGCTCGTCAACGAGGTACTTTTCCAGCTTCTTCAGCACCGCGCTCTTTTTCTTGCTGCGCCGTGGGCTGGCCTTCCAGACCTCACCGGGATGCGGAATCCTTACCAGCATTCGCAACCCTCCCTAGACGCTTTTTTGCGGCCTCGATAGCCGCCTCGTCATCCTCCAGAGCATTGCTCTGCCCGGCGGCGGTCTTGGGCGGCTCAGGGTTGAGCCTGCGGCCATCCAGCAGCCTTGCCTCAGCAGGCACGGTATCGGTGGTGCGCTTGGGCAGCCCACCCGTCTGACGCACAAACTCTTCCAAAGCCTCGTCAGGGATAAGGACACCCACGCCCACCATATCTTTGATATAGGTGGACAGCTCTTTCAGGTCTACGTCCTGAATGTCCCCGTGGGTCATCTTCGGATAGTCCGTGATGCCTGAGAACTTCTCACCGTTGATGTCAATCAGGCCCGGAATGCCGTGCGCGTTGAACTCTTCGCAGATGATGTCCAGATAAGCACCAATAGCCATTGCAAACAGGTTGGTCTTGTCGCTGCTCAAAGCAAAAGAGCCGACCTTTTCATGGCCCAGCTGGATAAAGTCAGCAAGGACAGTCTGGCTGATTTTGGTGTCATATCTCTCGATGATGGCGTTGGTATCAAACTGCCGGGAGCCGCCGGTGCTCATCAGCTCAAAGCTGTACCCAAAAGGCAGCACAACGCCCTCGCTCTCATCCCGGCGAACATTCTTGACCATAGCTTCCAGCCCGGTGCGGAGCTTGACCATATCGGGGTCTTCTGCATCCCAAGGATTCACACCTTCGGGGGCAGTGATAACAGGCAGGCCAGCAAGGTCGCGCTCGATACCAATGCCCTCTATCTCCTGAATGCGCCGTTTGAAATACCAAGAGTGGTATGCGGTTCTCAGGATGGAACGGCCCTCAGGGTTGTCCTTGCGGCTCCGGGTACGGAACAGCAGGCACTTTTCGATTGGAATGGTAATCAGGCCAAAATCCGGCGGCGGCATCTGCGTCATGCCGGTGAGGTTGTCCTGCTCATCATACTCCCACTGGTACAGGGTTTCTTGGGAGCGGATAGGCAGCTTGGCCCAACCGATGAGGCCATCAGAAAACTTGGAGTTGGTGCGCTTGTCCTTGGTGCGGCCCATGCGCCGTTTATAGACGATCTCGTGCAAGCTCCAGCCATAGGTGAGGAAAGACAGGATTTCGGAGATGGTGTCCGTCCACGTCATGTCCATATCTTCCATGCAGCTCTGGACGAACTCTGCGGCCTCTTTATCCTTTGCGGAGCTGCCGCCCGGTTCGATGTTCCAGCTCGCCTGACGCACAAGCATCTCAACAGCAAAAAGGATGGCACCAACGGTCTCATCGTTGTTTGCCATCTCTGTATATACCTCAGCACCTTTGCGGCCCCGCAGCTCAGGCAGGAACTCTTCGTAGAAGATGCCGCCGTATCTGCGCTGACCTACACGGCCCAGCTCCTCAGAGCCTTTGCTCATAGCGGTTCGCCTCCTTTCTCGTTATTTGTTTTTCCAGTAGCTTGCCTTTTGCAGCCCGCCGGAAGTAGGGGGCGCGGCAGCCACCGCGCTGCTCTCCAGCTCAGCAAAAGCGGAGGAGCCTGCATCGACCATATCTTTGAACTTGGATTCGGGGAAGCTCTCAAGCTCCGAGAAGTACATCTCGTTCCAGTCAGCCAGCAGGACATCGACATTGCCATGCTGCCACTGGGCGGCAAAAGGCTCAGCTCGAACCTCCTTACTGCCAGATTCGGCAATGGTCTTGACCGGGAACCCGGCCAGCATCTTCACGAAGCTCTGGGCCTGCGCTTTACCAGCCTGTCCGGGGTCTTTCGGTAGCCTCTCCACAACGCGCTTGTGAGTTTTCTTATCCATCTGGGCGGTCTGTTTGATGTGGGTGCGGACATCATCAGCAGACAACCGCTGGTTGGTGACGTTCGCCACAATATAGCGGCCATTACGCCGCTTGCCCAGCAGAACGCTGGCGGTATAGGCAGGCTCTCCGTTCTCGTCCTCAGCAGTGGCGGCCAAATCCCAGCCACGCGCCCATGCGATAACATCTTTTGGCAGCTCATCCAGCAGGGTGACCTGACTGCGCTTGAAGTAGAGGCCCGCTGCCGCCTTGATCTTCCAGTTGCCGTTGAGCAGTCTTTCTCGTTCAACCTCCAGCAGGGCATTCAGGTTGGCGATATATCCGGGGTCGCTCTCCATCAGCACTTTGTTGTCTTGCAGGCGGGAGGCGATAAAAGTCACGCTCTTGCACTGCTCAGGGGTAACGCCGTGCTCTTTTTCCAGCTCTTCCACGCTCCCGGCGAAGTATATAGTGTCATTCAGAACGCACATATACCGCACCTGTCCGCTGCGCTCAGGGATGGGATAGCCGGTATCTTGGTCAATCCACCAAGATATAAAATCGGCCACCCAGCTATCCGCATCGGGATTGCAGGTGGCTCGGACATAAGGCCGGATGCCGCAAGTAGAGCGGTTACGGCTCAGCATATAGAGGAACTGTTTGCGACTGAAATGTGTCAGCTCGTCAAAGCCAAGGTAACAAATTTCTGTGCCCTGCCAGCCCTTCAGGTCATCATCGTTCGTGATGTGAGCGAAGTTCAGGCGGGCACCGCTTCTAAATGTCCAATGCAGCTTCGGGGTCATACCCGGCACCGCATCAGGCACAAGGTCGTAAATCTTATGGCTGGCATCCCAAAGGCCGCCCTGGGCTGTTATCTGGGTATAGGAGTGACGGAAGATAACGCCGCCGAATCCCTTTACCGTTCTGTTTCGCAGTCCCTCCAGCAGCAGAGCGTATGTTTTGCCGCCTCCAGCAGCTCCTCCGTAAATGACGATATCGGCTTTCGAGGCCATAAACATGGTTTGCGGGCCAGCTTGCGGGCCGATGGTTTCAGGCTCTCGCTTATCGCGGCCATTGTCCGGGATGCAGATGGGCATATACTCCACGGTGAAGTCTGGCCCAGAATCAACCCCGGCGGCTCCAGTGCCAAGTTCGCCTGTCAGCTCTCCCAACATCCGAACAGCGGTTGTGTCACCACCGAGAAGGGCCTTCTGAATCAGCCTTGCCATAATAGCGGCCCTGTACGTCTTATCCTCTTTGGACACTCCGTACAGTTCAAGGGTATTTCCAAGGTCTTTTCCAACGGGAGCGTCCATGAGCTGCTTTGCCAGCTCTTTCATGCTCTTCTTGGCTCTTTTGGCCTCTCCAGAGGCGATACCGGCCTTCCTTCCGCTCTCCACCGCTTTCTCACCGGTTTGGAACTGCCCAGCTTTCCGCTCCTCATCGGTCAAAACGTGTCTTGGCACTTCACCACCTTCCTCTCGTTTTCAGGGTGGAGAAGTCAGATGAAACAGACATCTTTCTGGCCTGCGAGTGCCAGCATCATCTCGTGGGCATACAGGTTCGGGCCGGTCATGCGGCAAGGAATGTCACACCCGGCCATATCGGTGGTGGCCCGGTTCTTCTTCTCCAAAATATCAGGGTCGAGAACGTGGCCGATGATCTGATACGGCTTGTGGCAACAGTACATAACCTCGCCGCGCTCATTCAGCGCAATCTGCGCCCACGATGCAGTACAGGTATCTTCCTGCCGGTCAAGCAGTTCCCACTTGAAATTGAGAACAACACGGCCATCGTTCGCCGCCAGCTCCTTCACGACCTCCATCGTCTTTGCAGCCTGCTCCCTTGCCATAGCCATAACGTATGCCTGCCCGCCGGTGCTTTCGATAGGCCGGAACGAGATATAATCCACAGAGAGCGCATAATTGGCATCGTAGAAGCGTAAAACGTCATCGGGAGAGGTAACAACACACTGGATGCCCAAAGACGTTCTAGGGCTGTACTGGCGTTTCCATGCAGCGTAGTTCTGAATGTTCTTCACAACATCAGCGTACTTTCTCACGCCGCGCCGCTGTTCGTAGCTATCCTCATCCCAACCGTCAAGGCTCACTTTCAGGTAATCAGGCTTGGGCATCTTCATCACATTAAAATTCGTGTTGATGCCATAATGCAGGCCCCTCTTGTCCATCCAGTCAGTAATGCGGTCAAAATCAGGTGCAAGGGTAGGCTCTCCACCTCCCGTCAAGATGAATCCTTCCACGCCCATTTCCTGCAGGCGGGTGGCATACTTGCGGAAGTCCTCAAAGCTCATGGCTCTTGCGCCGGGGTCAAGTTCCCACCGTCCGTATGTACAGTAGGGGCAGCGGTTGTTGCAAAAATTATTCAGGAAGATGTCTGCCGTGATAGGCTTATGTTCTCCCACGATGCGGCCAACGTGGGCAAGCATCTTATTCCCTGCGATGTTCTGCATCGTTCCTCTCCTTTCGGTATTTCTCGTTCAGAATTTTCGGCACACAGCAATCCCAGTTGATCTGATGGTGGGTGCGCTGGTGCTTTCCTCCCATTTTCCCAATCTCGATACAGGAGGGCATGGACATGACAGAATAGAACGACTTCGTATAGGTGCCGCTCTCTTTGTACGCCTCAGTCATACCGCCGGACAGGCTCTGCGTCTGAATCTGGGTGACCTGACAGCGCATAAACGTGAAAAAGAGTACGCCACGGCTTCCAAGGGTAGTGTAGGTGGTAACATCCTCGTTCATGGTTCCGCGGAACTCTACAGGCGTATCGGTCCTGCAAAACATACTGTTCATGCACTTCCGCTTCAGGCCCATCTTGTAGCCTCCGCCATTTACGCCGCCTATCATATCGCCGCCCTGCGCAAGGGCCACCATAGCAGCACCTGAAGCATCGAGGAAGGTAAGCATCGCCTCGAACAGACCATCCAGTTGCGGCCCAACCATAGACTTGCCTTTGAGCTTGGTTCCTTCCGGCCAGCGAATCAGAATGTCTTTGTAGTCATCATCCAGCATCAGGAAGTATTTGAGGCCCAGCTCCTTGGCTATGCGGAAGCTCTCGTTGCGGGCATACAGGATAGCGCGGTGTTCGCTCAGATTGTCCATCGTATCAGCACGGGCAACAGCAGCAGCCTTATCGAACATGATGACGTTCTCAGCTCCATACTTTTCACGGTACAGGTCGGCTTCGTCATCTTCGTTGTCGATGATAAAATAGACCTTTCCGGAAAACTTCTGACGCTTCAGGGTGTCCGCGGTCACTACGTTCTCGGCTCTCCCGTGGGTCAGGATGAACACAGCAAAATCGTCACGCAGCATGGCTCATTCCTCCATCAGCTCAGAAACCTTGCTGGAGAGGGCCACAAAGCCGTTGCGAATGGCATCCTCCTCGTCAATGATGACAAGGGCCGACTTTTCCATCAGCTCCTGCATCTCAGGGGAGGCGTGGGCGTAATACTCAGCAATCTTCCGATAATTGAAAACCGTATGCCGGCCTGCGGCTCTCAGCAGGAAGCCTTTCTCGTCAGGCCGCAGCTTCGATGCCTCAATCTCTGCAATGAGGTCATCCGTCTTGGAGGTATCATACAGGGCAGAGAGATCCGGGCACTCTCCAGTCGGCTCATACTGAGGAATGGTGGTTTCGGTGGTGTAGGGGTTATCGACCACGCCCTCGCTCAGGTCTACGGCTTCCAGAGCAAAGCCGAACTGCTCCATGTCGATGTTGGCAATGCTCTCCAGCTCTTTTGCCAGCTTCTCCTCATCCCACAGGGCCAGCTCGCCGGTCTTATTATCTGCCAGCCGGAAAGCATTGACCTGTTCTTCGCTCAGGTCATCGGCTACAACACAGGGCACGGTTTTGAGCTTCAGCTTCTTGGCGGCTTTGTAGCGGGTATGCCCTGCCACAATGACGTTGTTCTTATCCACAACGATGGGAACTTTGAAGCCAAACTCCTTGATGGAGGCGGCAACAGCATCCACAGCATCGTCATTCTGCCGGGGGTTGTTCTCATAGGGATGCAGCTCGGAAAGTTTCAGGCTTACGATGTCCACGGTCAGACCTCCCATATATTTAGTATTTTGGCAAAAATAAAACCCCGCCGTGTGGGCAGGGTCATTGATAATTTTGCGCTAATATGATACAATAAAGCCGTCCGGAGTAGAGTTTCCGGGCGGCTTTTTCGCTTTTCAGGCTCCCCGCTGCTGGTAGGCTTTCAGGGGAGCCTGATTTTTTTACACCTTGATTTTGCTATCGCGGATGATCTGTGCGGCTTCTTCAGGGGTCTTTGCAGTGGCCTCGATGAGCTTTGCCAGATTTTCCAGATACTGATTCAGTTCCGGGGTGGTCATTTCATCCATGTCCTCGCTTCCTTTCTGGATGAACCTTTTGCGGTTCCTCTCTACGCTACTATTATACTACTTTTTGTGTATTTTGTAAAGCGTTTTTAACGAAATTTTGGCGTATCCATGCACTTTTTAGACCGCATATTTGGCGCGGCAGAATAGAATCGAACTATCAACCGGCGGTTTTGGAGACCGCTGCTCTTCCAATTGAGCTACTGCCGTACAATGGCCGCCTTTCGGAATCGAACCTTCCGTGTCTACTCCCACGAACGCGCTCCACGTTGCGCTAGGGCGGCATCTGGTGACAAATTGTCACCAGTTCACTGCCATCACGTGCTCCGCTTGCACTAGGGCAGCATATAAAAATAGCCGATGGCTGGACTTGAACCAGCACCACAGAGCATCAGCCTCCCGGATGACAGGGGCCGGAAGGAATCAGCTCTGCGTATCGTCAGTGTGACGCGGGTTAAATGCCCGCCGCTCTGCATTGAGCTACAACGGCATATAAACAGCCCGTTCCTGCGGTGGTCAGCTCAGGAGCGGGCTGTTATTTTTGGACACACACGCGGGCGGCTGATAAGTACCGCCTTGGCGTTCCGGGGCCTCCGACTGGTAGAAAGCAAAAGTTTTGGAGGAATCTTAGAGAAGAAAGGTCTCGCCGTGTCAAAAGGAGAAAAGGAACCCAAGAGGTGCGCCGCGTATGGGTACCGCGGCAAGCTCCCGGTGGTTCATGGGGCCATGTGTCCACTTCGGCCTACGGGGTTGGCCGGTTCTGGTGCAGATGGACGGAATCAAACCGCCACAACACGATGCCTGCTGCTGGTGCTGTCATTTCATACATCCGCATATAAAGAGAGCCACCTACACAGCATTGGCCGTTTCAGTGGCGCAGGGAACGCGATAAAGGGTAATGGGGAGGGCAGGCCAAACAGCTCGCGCAAGCCATCCAGCCCAGCCGAAGAACCTTCATCACGTCCGGCGCGTTTCCGCATTGCGCGGGTGCGCTTATGTCATTTTAGCATAGCCAGTGTACCGGCGGCAACACGGCGGCGCACCGATGGCACACCGGGAAGGAGTAAAAAATAAAGCTCAGGTTTTGTGCATATTGCGCATTATGCACAGTTTTTTGAGATGTCGAGCCAAATCTCTGCTAGAGCTTCCAGACCGTGCCGGATGCTATCACAGGCAGTAGATTGCGCAACGCCCAGCTCTATGGATACATCCAGATACGTTTTGAGCTTGAAGTTGCCCTGTGCATCTTTGGTTTCGCACTCGATATAATACGCTCTCAGCGCATCAGCATCCCGCAGGCTGGAGCTGGTCTCAGCATAGACGATGCAGAACGTCCGGGAGATAGCCTCAACACGCAACTTGGTCAGCTCAGACATCATCCGGGACAGCTCCCGGCTCTCGCCATCCACCCTGCACACAGCATCCAGAATCTTATCGCCGTTTCCCGGCGACATAGGCATACCGCTAAAGCTCTGGGTGACTCTGGTAGCAGCATCCAGCTGCCTCTGCACTTTTTCCTTCTGGATGTTCACAGCCTCGGCCATATCGCGCAGTTTGCGGAACCACGCTCTAACCTCGGCCACTTCAGCCTGCTTCTCATCATCTCCGGCTTTCCACGCTCTGATCTTATCCATTTTGTTCCTCCCCGTTTTGCTTGAAAATAGATTGAAATAGCTTAACGGTAGCTTGAAGCGGTAAATCTATCCTTCAGCACCTCGTACACAGTTTTGCGGGCTTTTTCGGCCTGCTTGTCCTTGTCAGTAGCAAACTTGAACTCCATGGGCACAGATTCCTGCGGTTTCTCAATGCTCGCGGCTTTCCCAAACGCCTGCTGGATACTTTCTGCCAGCTTGGTGCCCATATCGTCCAGCATCTCAGGGGTTCCGGCAGCAGTTATCTGAATCTCATAGTCGGGAACTCTGTGCTTGTCACATAAGATGCGCTCCAGCTTTTCCACCCGGCGTTCCAGCTGCCGGATGCGCTTGTTCTCTCTCTTGCTCATAGTTTCTGCTCCCTTCAAACGAACTCTTTCGGCGGCAGCTCATACTCTGCGCCGATTTTCTTCCACATGTGCAGGCAGTACGGGTGGATGTTGATGTTCGCACTCTTGGGCGGGTGGAACTGGATAACGCACTCATCTTCACCCCAGAAGATGTCCTTTACCATGCACATCTCTTCCCATGTCGGGCAACGGTTGCTCAGGCTCACGCTAACGTGCTCCCAGCCGCCTCCCCACGAGGCAATAATGGCCACAGCATGAAGCCTATACCGCGGGTGGTGCAGATAGCCCATCAGACCATCAAAGCCCTCCTTGACAACCAGCAGGCGCGGGCTGCTCTTCATTTCCTCAATGCTTTTCATTGTTCATGCCCTCCAGAAACAGCAGCACACCGGGTGCCGCAAATCGGACACGATACGCCTTCAGGTCATCCTGCGTGACGTACTTCCTGCCGAACAGATTTTTCATATCGCACCAGACCAGCCACGGAACCCTGTAATAGGCGTTTGCTCCAAAAGAGCAAAGGACAAAGGCCACACCACCAAGAAGCGTTGTGCGGCTCAGGCAGGCCGCCTGCGTGGATGATACACGGTCAAGTCCCATCTTTCCGCTGTTCGTGTGCTTCGCTTCAAAGGTCACGGCTGTGCCACCGGCCAGAATGCCCTTGTAGTCAGGCTGGGCCTGCTTGGTATAGCAGGCAAGGAAGCGGCCAGAGCGGTCAGCTCCCCCCAGAGGCTTCATCGGCTCAGGGGTCTTTTCGATGTCCGCAATGCCCTTGGTGCGGTAATACTCGCAGGCAGAATTGATGAGACTCTCAAAGCCAGCACCTTCGGCGCGGCTCCGTGCCCCGGTCATGCTCCGGCGCATGGTAGCGGATGTAATAGGTTTACGCATTGCCATTGTCGTTGCCCTCCTCGGCTTCCATCTGCCGCTTCAGCTCAGCAGCATCCACAGTAACATACCGGGTGTGGCTGAGGATATTATCGGCCAGCACCTTGCTTTTTTCGTCCATCGAGTTTTCGAGGATGTTTGCGGCAGCCCTCATGCCGGCCACCACAAAGGGAAGGTCGGAGAAGTCAAACAGCTGAGCAAAGCCGCAAGCCTTGCCCACGATCTCCCCCATAGCCTCTGCCATGATGCGGCTGGCATCAGCATCTCGCCCGGCGGCGATAGCAAAGGCCATCTGCGAATTGTACGGAATCTTCGGTTTTTCGGTCATGTGTTTTAGTCCTCCCACAAAATAGCCTGCCCGCAGTTGCTGCAGCACTTGTTCGGCTTGTTAAAATAGCCATACAGGTAATAGCTGGAACCGCAGTTCGGACAGGCAAAGCCGTTTTTATATGGGCTGCGCGGAATCCTCAGCAGCAGGGCATCGCGGCCCATCGAGCAGGCTTCCTCGAAAACGGAAAGGCTTTCATATCTCTCGCGGTGCTTCGGGTCAAGAATCTCGGCGGCACGTTCAACGGGCATCTTCTCGCTCATCTTCCAGCCTCCAATACTCCACAAAATAGACGTACCCAGCCTTGCCGGTGCGCTTCTCTTTGCCCCAGCTGACAGCGTAGCCATTCTGGGCCAGAATCGCGGTCAGGGTGCGGCGGTCATCCACGAGGTTGCAGTCGATTTTGAAATGCTGTGCCATGTGCTCACATCCTTTCCGCTTTCGCTTCTTCATCCCACTTGTCCATCATAGAATCAAGGGCCCGATGCTCCAGACAGCTTGCCAGCACGTTTAGTGCCCGGAACTCCTCTGCGTTCATCTTGCCAGTGCGGTACTGGATGTAAATCTCCCGGCGAGCTGTGTCCAGAGCCTCCAGAACAGCATCGCCATCTTCCCAGTCGGTCAGTGATTCCAGTGTGGCAAGCTGCTTGACAAAATCGGTTTTATCCACGTTTCCACCTCCTCAGTGCCGAAGAAAGCTCTCCGGCAGCTCCAGCCAGTCCCGGACATCGTCCTCGCCCTGTCCACCATCTGCAAAAACATCCAGCACATTGGGCACCAGCCGCCGCGCCATCTCCTCATCGTCCATGTCGCGGATGCAGTCAGCAACGGTGTTCTGGTCGCTCTCGCGGATGGTCAAGCTCAGCTTGACGGTAGAGCCATCCTGCCGCGCCCAAGAGCAGATAAGGCTTTGGCCACCGACCTTCTCCAGCGCGGTCAGCATCGTATCACGACAGGTCGCAATGATCTTCTCGCTCTCGTTCACATCCATGTTATCGCCACTCCTTCCCGGTGTTTTTGTCCCTCAGAGGGATTCGGCCCAGAATCTCAAATCCCGCAAGGTCGGCCACCTGACGTAGCAGGGGCACAAGGATGCTGATTTGCAGCAGGGTCGCAGCATCCTTCTGACGCTCATCCTTGCGGATGTTCTTCATAGCTGCGGCGGGGGTCGGGTCAGCGTAATGCTCAGCATTCCGACCCATATCATTGTCACGGTTCATCGGGTCACGCTCCATTCTCCAACAGGTCAAACAGGGTGGGTGCATCTCGCTCAGCGTCTGCGCTCTCCAGATAGCCCACACCGTCCCGGAAATAGTCAGGGTTCAGCTCTACGCCTTTACCACGGCGGCCCATCTTCACGGCCTCATAGGGCACAGTGAACAGCCCTGCAAAGGGGTCAGCTACCAGCTCACCCTCGTTGGAGTACCGCTCAATCAGCCGCTGCACAATATCCAGCTGGAGAGGGCAAACATGAAGGTTCTGCCGCCGCTGGCTCTGGGAGGTATTCAGGGTGCGCATGCGCACAATATCATCCCAGACCGTCATGTCCCAGCTTCCCGGGGCGACAACCATGAAGGTGGAAGGCAGCCGCCCGTCTTTATCCAGACTTTCGGCCAGCTTAACGTGCTCGGCGTAAGAATAGACGGTATCACGGCTGAATTTGCGGTAGACCGCCTGCAACTTCGAGGTGGGTATCCGCTCCAGTTCTTCCCGGGTAAAAGGCCGGTCACCGCTGGAACGCCAGAAAGCATGGGCATCAATCTGCCACTGTGCGCGGGTGTACTCCTCTTTGGACTTCTTCACTGGCGTATCAGCATAGCCGCGGCTGCAGTCAGTAGGCAGCTTGCGGAACAGCAAGATGTACTCAGGGCAGCCTACGCCCATCTTGGTGCCGTCCTTACACTGCTCTGTCCAGCCCAATCTGTATGTTTGATTGTTTTCCCTCACCACATCGGTGACCACGGTAATCATCCCAAAGTACGCAAAGCCATGTTTGCGGAAATGGGCGATACAGTCAGCATGGAACGGCTCAATGGTAGGTGCGGCCAGCCCGGTGACATTGGCGAACTCCACGCGGTCTTTGACATGAATGGCAGCCACGCGGCCCGGCTTCAGAGTCCGCAGCAGCTCAGGAGTGAGGAAGTCCATCTGCTTGAAGAACTCATCATCGTTCGGGTTGTGCCCGAAATCGTTATACGACGGAGAATATTCGTAATGATTTCCGAAGGGGATGCTGGTCACATACAGGTCGATGCTGTCTGTCGGCCAGCTCCGTACCTCTTCCACGCAGTCGTTGTTGATGGCCGTATAATTGTTTCCCTTAACTTCCACACGCTCACATCCTATCGTTCGTTTCAGGGCCTCCAGAGCAAGGCTTCCGAGGCCGTACTCCTTGATGATCTCCTCCATCTTCTCGCTCAGCTCATCATACTGCCGCCACTTGCGCTGGAGGGCCAGCAGAACCTCCGTTTCGGTGTCCATATACAGGATGTCAATGATGACGGGGGCCTTCTGCAGGAAGCGGTAGATGCGGTGGATGGCTTGGATGAAGTCATTAAACTCATAGTCGATGCCCATAAAGATTGCCCTATGGCAGAATCTTTGGAAATTGCATCCAGAGCCGGACAGGCTCTTTTTCGTGCCAAAGATGCGGGTACGGCCCTGCGCAAAATCCATGACGCGCTGCTCGCGGGCCTCCAGCTCCATGCTTCCGTAGATGTCCACCATCTCAGGCACAGCCTTTTTGAGAGCCTTGCGCTCATCTTCGAGGTCGTGCCAGACCACGAAATGCTCATCGGCAGGAGCTTCGGCAATGATACGGGCCACCTCAGCAGCACGGATGTCAATGCTATCCCGCTTCTCTTTGGCAGCATCAGACAGCCCCATTGCAGCATCATGGCCGAGCTTCATCTGGCCGTCAGCCTCAAACTCCGCGGGGCGGTCAAGACTGTTGAGCTTGTGGTATCGGATGTCCATCGGGGGCAGGGCATAGCCTTCATCCGAAAAGCCAAGGTCAGAAGGTTTCTGGAGGAACAAGCCCCAGCTGGCACACCAAATCCAAAACTCGCGCTCGCGGCCCGGGTACAGGGTCAGGTTGTTCGCCTTGGTGGAATCCCGCTTGAAAAAACGGGTAAGGGCCTGCCCGGTGTCCATAACCTCCAAAAAGCCTGCATAGTGAATCAGCTCTTTATACCGGTTCGGGGAAGGCGTGGCCGTATTGGTCAACTTATACTTGACCCCCTTGAACTTCAGCATAAAGCTCTGGTACGTTTTGCTGCCGAAGCTGCGCAAGGTGGCCGCCTCATCCAGAGAAACAGCGGTAAAGCGGTGCGGGTCAATATCGCCATCCCGGACGCGCTCATAGTTCGTCAGGACAATTGGTGCGCCACTGGCCTCAACCTCTGCCATTGTGCGGCAGTATGGAGGTTCGGCCATCCCCAACAAATTCACAGCATCTGCCTTGAACTCAGGCAGCACGTTCAGGGGCATCACGATGAGCACCTGTCCGCCCTCATGCTTCTGCAGGATGCGGCACCATTCGAGCTGCATGGCGGTCTTTCCCAGACCAAACCGGGCAAAGATACCCCTGCGGCCCCCACGCAGCGCCCACAGGACACTGACGCGCTGGTGGTCTTTCAGCACAGGATTGACCTCGGACGGGTCAACCTCAATGCCAGACATAGGCGCGATGTCAATTTTCCGCTCCAGAAACTCGCGGTAATTCATAACGCACACCCCCTTTCTGAGGCTCCAGCTTTGCCCCACAGCAGGGGCAGACATCAACACGGCGCGGCGGCACCCTGTCAATCAGATACCCGGCAGACACGCCCAGCGCTTCCGCAAACTTGCGGATAGCTTCAATGCCAGGCATTATGCCGCCCCTCTCATACAGACTTACGACCTGAAAATCAGTTCCAAGCCTATACGCAAGCTCTTTCTGGCTCAGGCCGGCAGCCACACGGCAGGCTTTCAGCCTCTCGCAGAAAATTCGGTCCATTTTATCATCTCCATTTGGCTTTATTCATGTCCCAGCTCAGGCTCCTCTTGTTCCACTTCCTGATTTCGTCAGGCGTGTTCGAGAAGGAATAGCCTTGGGTTCTCTCGATGCCGTCCGGCTCGTAGGTCACATTGCAGTCACCCAAGATGCAGTCGGTGGTAGTCGGGTGCCTCCAGTAGATGTGACAGAACTTGCCAATCGGTTTGCTCTGCTCATCCAGCAGGGCAAAGTCTTTGCTTTCCTGCTGGAGCTGCCTGCCGCAAAAAGGGCAGGCTTCTGGGATATTCACATTGCACTTCATCCGGCAGCCTCCTCAGAAGTCCCAGTCGGAAGGAACACCGAGGCGGCATTCTCCATCGCCATCATTGCTGGTCGGCTTATCAAACGGGCACCCCGGGCAGCCGTTTCCGACCTCCAAATGGCAGTGGCAAGCACCCATCAGGCAACGGGCCATTTCTTCGAGGCTCATCGCCTCACAGACATCTTGGTTTGCCTTGCGCAGCAGCTCCATCGCCTTGTCCTGCTCCTGCTGGGATTCGCAGTGAATTGTGATGTCGTAGGTATCATCATAGACAGCCCACTTGCCATCTTCACGGCAGAACAGCACCAGCTCCTTTTCGTTGCTCATGTCCACATCTCCCGTAAGTCCTTTTCGACCTGTGCTGATTTTACTTCGAGATACTCTGCAAACTCTTCCGGGGCCATGCCCTCGTTCTTGAACTCGCCGACCATCTCCCAGTACCTGTCGCCAACGCGGATGATCTTCTGCACCTGCTCATCGGTCAGGCCAAGCTCACACCGCAGATTCTGAATCAGGGCACCCCATGTGATGGCTATGCCATCCAGAGCCATGAGAAAGCCGCAGAGCTAATTCTGCCGTACGATCTTCCTCATGTTGGTGGTCATCGCCGCTTTTCCCCGCGGCTGGCGGCTCCCGAATTTACCCATTGTTCTTTCCCTCCAGTTCAGGGCCTGTGATGTTGGGCATCCAGTGGGTGACATCATCCAGAGGGATGCACTCTCTATTCTCAGCCCAATCTCCGTTGTCATACATGAATGCGGTCAAGATAGCACCATCGGAGCAGTACACGATGACATCAACATTCGGGTCAGGCGGGTCTTTCTTTGCATCTCTCCAGAGCTGGCGGGCCATTTCCTGCGGGTCAGCTTCAGGAAGAGCATCAATAACCCTGTTCACGTCAGCCAATGTCTTGATGTAGCCCAGAGTGGCCTCCGCGAAAAGATGTTGCTTCAGGGTTTCGGCATCAAGATATTTCCGCTCGCTCATGCAACGCCCTCCTTTTTCAGCTTCTCCGGCAGCGGCATCCAGCCAACAACCGGCTTATCTATCTGGCATTCCAGTGCATCATCCGGGGTAAAGTGGTGGTATTCCCACCAGCCTTTCCGGAGTCTATACAAGTCCTCTTCTTCGTCATAAATGCCGTAATCATCGACATCTTCCCACTGCCAGAGGCTTTCGTACTGAGAAACAGTTCCGTCCTCATAAAAGGCCGTTGTGATGCAGTAACCTTTCCCGCAGTCAACCAAAACCAGAACTTCGGTTTCGACCTTCGGCGGGTCGGCTTCCGGGTCTCTCCATACGGGCTGTGGGTTCTTGAGGTCAATAACCGAGGCCGTCTCGATAAGCGATGACGGAACACCATGAAAAGCAGCATTGCCCTTGGTGATAATCATAACTTCGTGCTTGAGCAGCTCGTCACGGTCAATCAACGTCATACGGCACGTCCTCCATTCTGAATCCGCACATCGGGCAAAACGGCGTTTTGAGGCTGCACGGATTGATCTCCCTGCATTCCGGGTTCGTGCAGCGCGTTGTAGGTACAAACCACGAGCCGTCTTTACCGATATGGTCTTTGTACGAGCCGGGAACATCTTCCCAGTGCGCCACAGGCCGCAGCGTCTTCGGGTCGATGGTGGGCAGATTGCTCAGGTCGTCCAGCTCATCGCTGATGCTTTCACAGAACAGGATGTCGGCTGCCTTTCCTTTGGCTTCCTCCTCGGCAAGGTCTTTTTTGAGGTCAGCTTCCAGCTCTCCAACATCGGCCAGCCGGGTGATCTTCTTTTCCTCAGCCATCTTTCGCCACCTCTTTCGGCTCCACCTTCAGGGTGGGAGCGGCAAAGATACAGCTGATGGGTACGGCGTACACGCCTGAGCCATCCTCCTCTTTGCAGTAGATGGCCTGCTTCAGCAGCTCATTGGCATCCACAGGGCGAACGTCATTTGCCATCGTCCTGCGCCTCCTCTCCAACCTTCCAGCCGATAAGGTCGCAGATGCAAGCCATATCCTTTTTGCACCAGTGGATGACAAACCGCTCAGGTAGGAACGTCCCGTGGAATACGCTTGTAATACCGTCTCCTCCCAGAGTTTCGGTAATGTCTTTGATGGCCCAGTTCACGGCCTGCGTAACATCCACTTTTTCCTCGAAGATGCATCCGCAGTTGCGGCACTTAAAAAGGCCGGTCCTTCTCTCAGTCATTCGTCTGCACCTCCTCAGGCTCCAGCATCCTCCGACTGCAGCTCTGGTTATAGCAGACAGGGCAGCAATAATGCAGATACTTCACCCCGGCCAGAATCTCCGGCGGCTGGCACATAACCATCGGCCTGCCGCAGTTCTGGCAGACAGGCCAGCCCAGTACAGCAACATTCTTGCGCTCTGCAAGACGTTTCTTCCAGCGTGGGTATTTTTCCTGTGCCTTCTCCCAACATTCTTCGTAAAACTCCTGCATGGCAAAGCCGTTCACAGGCTCACCCAGCAGGGCATAGATGCTGTTCAGGACATCCCCGAACTCCTCTTTCAGATTCTCCCAGCACTCTTCGATGGTCTTGGGAGTAGGGTTCGTGCCATCCAGAGCGCGGCGCAGCTTCAGCGCAGCCTGCGCACCTTCGGAATACTCTTCGGACATCTGCGCCAGAATCTCAGTCGGGGGCAGAATCTCCGAAACCTTCTTTTCTTCATCCATTGTGTAACACCTCTGTTTTTTCGATTTTCAGCTTCTCGGCAGGAAGCTCAGGGTGGAAGTTCCGGGCAGCGAAAAGGGCCACTTCCTCAGCCTCTTTCCGGTTCTCAGCCTTCACCTCATACCAACCGAGGTCGGCAAAGGTGATTTTGTACGTCATGGTCATGCGCTGTCCCTCCCAACAAAAACGCCTGAGTAAAGGCTTTTGCCCACATGGTAGTGATAATACTCGTGGCCGGTCGGAATGCCCTCAGAAGGCTCCTGTGTAGGTCTGAGTGCCATCTGGTGTCCTCCGACCAGAATGAAATACTCCGCTCCTCTCACAAGTCGCCGCATCCAGCTTTCCGCAGGCTCAGCAGGGAAGCTGCGGCCATCCATACAGCAGACCGCCACGGCGGGCTGCGCGGGAAGGGAGAAAAAGGAAAGCTGCTCAACTTCCATCGCCTGTCACCTCCACCGGGATGGTTCGACCCGCACAGGCTCGAACTCATCAAATTCCGGGTAATACCTTCTGGCCATCTCCACAGCCTTATGCTCAGCGTCCTTCTCGTTGGCCGCCTGCACATTATCCCAGCAGTGGAGGTCTGCGCCGCCCTCGTTGCGGCACTCCACCAAAACCCTGAACTTACCCATTGGCTGCCTCCAGTCCGGCCGGGGTGGCCCCGGCTCTCAGGCGAGCAGCCTTCCTCGGCGTAGTAGAAATATCACCCTGTGCCTGCTTCAGGAACTCCACCCGGCGGTATGTAAGGTCAGGCGTTCGGGCCAGCTCTTCCAGCCCTCCAACGCTACCTGCATACTTCTTGGCTGCCGGTGGCAGGCTCTCGAACAGTTTCTTCAGCTCCTCCGTGCCATCGCTCCGTATCAGGCCGCCGCGTTCGTCTATCCCTACCACCATCGGCCAGTTGCGCCAGCTGATGTACTTCTGCGCCTTATAGGCGGCATCTGCCAGAGCGGACCACTCAGCATCCGGGTTGATGGTCTGCGAAAGCTGCTTGAAGATATCGGCCACAGTGATGGGATAGACGCACACCCTGTTCGCGGCCAGAAAAGCCCTTTTGACCACCTCGCCGGGATAGTCCCGGAACTGGTACGTCCAGACATCCAGCATGATCTCCATCTCGGCATCGGTCAGGGGTTTCGAGCCGAGCTTATACAGAACGAAGTTCATCTGGATGAGCTTTGCAGCATCTTCTTTCGTCACGGTTCAAACCCTCTTTCCTTGTCCATCTTTGCCAGTACGCGGTCGAGCTGGCTTCCTACATCTTCGGCAGGCTTCCGGGCATTTCCAGCCCGGTTGCCTTGTTGCTGGCGGCTCTGCCACCGCTCATCGCTTGCGGCCACGCCTGCGGGGTTCTTGATGCCGTCACGCTTCCAGCCACGCAAAGTGCCATCGACATACGTCCAGTTCCGTTTTCCGGCCTCAGCAGCCCGGTCAATGGCCAACAGAATCATCTCCGTGCTGAACGTCTCCCTCCAGCTCTTGACTTTGTAGTAGACAGATGGCGGCAAATCTCCAAACACCTCTTGGAAGTGACTTGCAATTTTTGAGAGGTCGGCATCCAAATCGTGCTCCGCAGTAGTAGCAGTAGTAGGTATATCTGATACGTTAGTATCAGAGTAATCTTTAATCTTTAATATTGGGGGGCTATGGGTTTCCGTGGGTTCCCCATGGGTTGCCATGGGTTTTTCAGAAAACCCATCGGTTTTTTCGGCTTCTTTTGAAAACCCATCGGTTTCTTTGGGTTTTCTTGGCCTTCCACCTTTGCGCCCATTTTCACGGTTCACCAAGACGGTGTGGCGGTAAAACTCGATATTATCATCCATAGCTTTGCGCTGAGATTCAAAGGCAAGCAGCTCAATATCTGACAAGCCTTCCGGCTCGGTTCCGCTCTCCACATAGTCCTTCATGGCGTTGATAACATGACGAAACTCCGCATCGGGCAGAATATTCAGCAGCTTAAAGGATGTGAACAGCAGCAGCAATCCCTTTGGGCGAATGTCCTCAGTTTCGCCACCCATCGGCCCACCTCCTTTCTTCAGTTATAAGAATCAGAACGGGAGGTCATCAGCATCGTCATTGATAATGCGGTCAGCATCATCGGCATACTGCTGGGAAACGGGGGCAGGCTGAGAAGCTACCGGGGCCGGTTCTGCATCAAAAGGCGTGGGGCCTTCCTCCTCGGCAAAGCCATCAGTGGCAGATGCGGCAGGCTCTCCAGCAGTGGCCATCGGCTGCATCAGGTCAATGGCCATCTGTACCCACCGGGCATTGACAAGGCCGCCAACTACCACCCCGTCAACATCCAGAAGGCTCCAGTACGTCTTGCCATTGGCCTCCCGGCTTTTCAGCTCCTTACCGCAGACCTCCACAAAGTCGCCCTTCTGCAACAAGCCATCCCACTGGTCAAGGTTCTTCCAGAGGCAGCACTCCACAAACACGCTGTTCCACTTGCCAGATTCGTCCTTTACACTGTGGGCCTTCACGCTCAGGCTCAGGAAGGAGTTACCGCTTTTGGTTTCCTTCATTTCGGGGTCACGGGTCAGGGTTCCGGTAACTTTCGTTCCGGTGCTGGTCTTGATAATCACTGCTCATCGCCTCCAGTTCCAGCATTTGCAAAGGGGTCGCCCTCAACTTCGTCAGCTTCAACAGCCAGCGGTGCAGGCTCTTCCTTCTTGGGCTTCTGGATGCGGCGGCGGGTCGGGACAGCACCGGCGGCAGCTTCCTCAGCAGGCAGCTCGCGGAAATCGGCTTCTGCCTCCACAGGAACCTCGCTCTCGTCAATCAGGCCGCCAAAGGTAGCGGGGAAGGCTTCACGCAGGGTATGGACCAGAGCGACCTTGCGAATCATAGTCGCAGGCTTGGTCACCCAAAGGGATTTTTTTGTGTCGTACTCGCTGAAGCTCACTTCCTCGTAGAACGGACGGGAGCGGTCTTTGCGGTAGGTCTTGGCCCAGCCGCCGACAAGCTCTTCGCCCTTGTAGATGATAGAACCTTCCCGGTGGATGAGCTCGCCAACTTCAGGAACAAAGACAATCACGCCTGCCTCAAAGCCATCATACTGCGGGTGCGCCTCTGCCATCTTCATGTAGCAGGTCTTGCCCAGAACAATGGTACTTGCCGTATCACCGTTCTTGTTATCATAGTGGATGAGGTAGGCTTCCTTGGTAAAAGGGTTGAGGTGGTACTGCTTGCACGTTTCCAAGAAGATACGGCACTCGGCGATGGTGGCTTCCTTGCAGATAAAGTTCCGCACATCATCAAAGGTGACGGTCATGCGCTGGCCGTCCATCGCCTCGATCTCCACAGGGTCAGAAGACGCAGCAGGCTGCATGGCCTCATTCTGCTGCCGCGCCTGGGTGACAAAAGAACGGCCCTGCGTGGTGGTTACGGTAGTAGTGGCACCATTGCCACCGGCTCTTGAAGTGAATCCCATAATAATTGACCTCCCATAAATTAAAATTATTTGATGCAGCCAAAACGGAAACCGCGCTCAGCAGCTCCCTTTTTGAACCACTCAATGTCCTGCTGGGTGAACTCAACCCAGAAGCGGTAACGGTTGCGCTCAGGTTCTGCGGCAGGCTCAGGCTGCTCAGCATCCACAGCGGCTTCGTTCACGGCTTTGAAATCCAGCCGCCCCTCAGAGGTGATAAACATCTTGGCTTGCGTTGCAGCAGCCGCGCGAGCCTTCATTTCGCGTTCCTCGTCGGTGGGCTGCACAAAGACAGGAGCAGCAGCACGGGCACGTTCTGCGGCAATTCTGACCGCCTCAGCTTCACGCTGAGCTGCGCGAGACTTTTCACGGCGGTTGTGCTCTCGCATAGCTTCGTTGACGCTCAGGCTCTTCAGGTACTCCGTGGTGCAGGCTTCCACATCCTCGCCACAGGTATCTCGAATGGCTTCCATATCGCTCTTGATGTCCTCAATGGCCTGCCGCAGGTCTTTTGTGGCCTTGTTCAGGTCATAGGTCTTGTTGAGCCACTGCGGAACCAGCAACCGCTCGAACGGAATGAGCGGCTCCAGCTCCCCGATGCTGTCACGGTAGACCAAACGCAGGCTGGAGGCTTTTTCCTCCCTCTCGGCCTGCTCCACAGCTTTCACCTGTGTATCAATGGCCCCGGACACCTGTGCACACTGGGCCTGCATCTTCTTGATGCTGCCCTGAAAGTCCTCCAGAGGCTTCATGTACAGCTTCTTTGCGGCGGTCAGAGATGCGCCAAGCTGCTTGTTCCAAGCATTGACCTTGGCACGATCTTCTTTGGCCCCCTTGATGCTCTCCGGGGTATACACCCGGCCAGTATAGGCAGCAAGCATTTCGTCAAGGTTCCGCTGGACTTCTTCTTCGTTCCAGCTCATAGCCGGAATGACCGGGCTTTGCACCCGGACGGTCAATTCATTCGTCATCAGCTTCATCCTCCCATTTTTCGTTTTCGGCCTCCAGCTCAGCAGCTTCGGCCATCTGAGCATCGGTCATAAAGTAATAGCCATCGGGCGGCTCCATCGGAGGTGCGTACCCATCAAGGGCAATGTCATACATTCCCCAGCTCACAGGTCAACCCACCTTCCGGCTGTCATCGCTGCGGCTCTGGCTGTTCTTCACGCACCCATAAGGGCTGCTGCGGGTGTACCGCTTGTTGTCCTCATACATCCCATACAGAGAGAGGGCCAGACCAAATGCCAGCGAGAACAGAATCAGCGGGGCGGCCTTGGCAGCCTCAGCAGCTTCCCACTGGCCGTATGTAACCAGAGCGTACTGCATGGCCTGATTCATCCAGACCACAACCTGACCGGCTCCAATCAGTGCCAGAGCTGCAACGGCCAGACCTTCGACCTTCCGCATAAACCTACGCATTTTCGTTTCCTCCTACGTCTCAAACATCAAGCAGTATCTTTTTCGTTTCCTACGGGGTGCAGGGGTGCCAGAGGCTTGGGGTCATCCTTATGGACCTTGTAATACTCCAAATCCTCGGCCTTGAAATACAGTCTGCTCTTGCTGCCCTTCTCGCCACGAGTGTAGGCAGTGAGCTTGCCCTCCCTACGGAGCTGAAGCACCCTAGAACGGTGAACGCCCAGAACCTCAGCAGCTTGGTCGGTGTTGTAGTATCCAGATTCGGGCACGTTTCCCACCTCCTTTCTGTGTTTTCATATCAGCAGGCAAAACAAGCATAAATGAATTTCTTCGCATTGCAGTTGCTTTTCTTTGCCCTTGCTACTCCCAGCTCTGCGATACTCCGCTTTGCCACTGCATATCAAAGCATCGCCATGCGTTTTCTCGCCTTTCTCTGCCGTTGCAGGGTATCGCATAGCTGCTCCACGCCTTGGCTGCTCATCGCCCTTCCCAGCCATGCCCTTGCCGCGCCCTGCCTCTCTAGGCAACGCCGTTGCAAAGCATATCGCCTCGATTCGGAGCTATTCCTTTGCAGAACGAGGGTATTCTCTGCTTTGCCATTGCTTCACTCTTCCATGCGGTTCCTTTGCGCTGCGCCACGTCTCAAGGCAGTGCCGTAGCCATGCCATTATCAGCAATTCCGAGCTGTGCCTTGGCGAAGCAAACCAGAGCGGACCGATGCCATTGCGCTCAGTCAAGAATCTCGTAGGTAAAGCGGCCCTTACCAGAGTTGCGCCACTGGCCAATGCCACGCATCGCTCCATAGTTCAGCCATTCCAAAACGGCCTTTTCGTGGGAATCATCCATGCACAGCACCTCAAACTCACAGGTGGAGCCTGCAGGAATCTGCTCAGAGTTGGCAAGGCTGACGCGCTCGCCCTGTGCAGTCTGGGCACGGAGAGGACGCTGGCACTCAGACATCTCGCCACTAAAGCAAATAGGAATCATCCGGGGCGAAACAAAAATCAGGCCATCAATGACCTTCTTGTAGGCGGTGATCTTGCCAGATTCATTCATGGCCTTCTTCTTGCCGGCCTCGGTCTTGCCACCAATGCGGCCCAGCATCCCGCAGGAATCTTTGAAGAAGCCCTTAATCTGGTAGTCGTACAGAACAGGCTGTCCGGCTTCATTCCGGGGGAACACTGTCATGCCCTTGTCTGCCACAGCATCAGCTCCCAGAGCTGCCACCTCATCTTCGACAGTAGCAGCATCAGGGGACTTACTGGCGATGAACTCGCGGGCGATGTTCTGGTTGCTGGGCCATGTTCCCAGCACCGGCTCAGTAAAGGTGAGCTTGACCTTCAGTTTTTTCATGGTTTCATTTCCTCCCATTTTTTATTTGCGGTTGGCTCCCGCGACGCCCTTTCGGGCGTTTCGGCTGCTGCCACGCAGCCATCATCAGGCGGGTTCAGCCCTCCTTCTCAATACTCAACAGGCTCATGCTGCCATACACACAGCCATCTTCAATGTCACGGGCCTTCTTACGGGCAGAGGTAATGGACACAGCCTCAATCTCGCGGGTGGTTTCATAACCGCCATCCTTCAACTGCGGGTTGCCTCTCCAGAAGGTTGCGATGTACTTTTTCATGGTTTAGCTCTCCTCGTTGTACTCATCCACATCCCGGCTGGAAAGCCCAGCCAGAAAGACGCGGTGCTTACCGTTCTGGTCACGCTTCCAGTCACCGCCCATCATGCAGATGGCAGTGATGTAGCCCTGATACAGACCATCGCAAGCATTCCGCTGAGCTTCGGTTGCATCCTTGCGGTTCAGGCCGAACCACTGAGCGTCCATAGAGAGGGCCAGAGTGTTCAGCCCAGTGTGAATCTGGTCAATGTACATCTTTTTCATCTCTCAGCCCTCCTTGACAAGCTGCATCATCTTGAAGATGCGGTTCCACTGCTCTTCATTCAGGCAGCCGCCATTGTTTACAAAACCCTTGGCGAAGCAGATTTCCTGCTCCATCTCTGTCTTGCTCATCTCGTTCAGGTTCTTCATGGTATGTACCTCCGGTTGCTTTCGTACTACTTTTGACAGTGCTATTATACTAGCTTTGAGCTAATTTGTAAATAGCTTTTCGCTAATTTCTTGATATTTTTTTAGCGGACAGCTATTTTCTTGGTGGAAAACGCCTCCACTGGCAGATGCTCCAGACATTTATGCCGGTATCATCCAGCAGCAAAAAAAGAGCACCAGCCGCAGCCGGTGCTCTCAATTCAAAATAGGGTTGTCTGCCCAGAATCCTCCGGGGCCTCAGAAGGAGGCTTTGCGGATCTGGGCTTGTAGATACGGGTTTGGGTCAAGACATCAATCTCGCAGAACCGGAAGCCCTTGCAGTGGTTCAGCCGCCGCAGGGCCGGACCTTCCAGCATCTCGTCTTTGTAGCTGCAATAGGCCAGCTCGTCATCGTTCAGACAGGCGTTGCAGCAGTACCGGCAATATTGTTTCATCCTTCAGCTCCTCCACATAGCACCAGCTTTGGGGCGGGCGGTGCAACGAGCAATATCCATTCAGGCCACAGGTCGGCGGTACCATCCTATCGTCAGAAGGCTCATAATACTTGCAATCCTCATTCCCGCAGACGCTTGTTCCGAACAGACTACTAAAGCCATGTTTGGAGAAGCAAGACAGCGGCTTTGGATTGTCATAAATTTTCAGGTCGGAGATATGCCACGCAAACAGCTCAGGCGCAGATTTTCCGTAGGCGTTCAGTTCAGCCTCATGGACGCAAGAGTTTTTGACGGCCAGTGCAGCAGCAACCATATCGTCATGTCTAAGCTCAATAAGCGAACTATACACATTGGGCGAAAGATAGCAATAATCGAAATTATCACCAGCACCATGCCGCTGAACAATATCCACCTTGCTGCAAGTAAACTCGCCAATGACACGGCCAAGTCTTTTTAGATATTTCCATCTGTTCCATTCATCCTTGTTCCAGATGAGGATGTCGGTAAAAAGGTTACCGCTCCATGTCGCAGTACAATAGATATAAACCTTGAAAGGCTCCAGCATCAATGCCGGCCTTGTTTTGCGAATTTCCACAGTCTTTTCGCCGCTGAGAATCTTCTTGCACCATTCGGGCCGGATGCTCATCAACACAGCTTTCACGCTCGCACCTCCAATCAGTAATATTCAATCTCCACCAGAGAGGTGGACACCAGCTCAAAGCGTCCATCTTCCAGAGGGATGCGGAGCAGCTGATAATCGCGCTCAGCAGATAGCTGGTCAGGTAGCAGCTCGCCGAAGTCATCCACGGTGATGGTATACTTCGGATATCGCCGGGCTGCGTATGTTCCATCTTCAATGGCAGGAGAATAGACGGTGACGTGGTAACAGGGGTGGTCAGCAGTTCCAGCCTCAGCAGAGGTGGAACCACAGGCCGTAGCCCAGAGCGTCGTCAGGGTCAGCAGCACAACGGCCACAGCAAAACAAGAGAATCTCTTTTTCATCGGTCAGAACCTCCATCACTTCACATTCTCGCCGCTGGTAATAGCGATGTCGTACTCTGCATCGAAGTCCTCAGCAGTCACACCATACCGGGCAAATTCGGATACAAATACTTCTTTGCCGCGCTCATAAGCCTGAGTGCTATCCTTTGCATAAAACGCATAGCAGGCAGCACAGACGCTGTTTTTGTTCTCAGGCTTCGGCAGGATAAGAGCCTTGTACTTTTTCAGGCCAGCATCTCCCAGAGCCTTCAGCGTGGCCATCCGCTCAGCGTACAGGTCATCAAGTTCATCGTCTACGATGGGAGAAAATCGGTGGCCCTTGGTGTGGGCGTATGCCTGCTAGTCTTTCCTCATGGCAGCAATGTCGCGGTCAATCTCCTGCAAACTTCTCACTTGTTTCACCCTCCAAACCATTCCGGTTTCTCTCTGGACACTGTGCGTACAGCCTTTCCATTGCACTCAGGTCGATTTTATCAAAGCCCCCATGCTGCACAACAGCGTTTGCGGTATGCGTTGTGCAGGCCATGTTGACAAGCAGCTCAGAACTGCTGCCGCCTTCACGAGCCATCTTACACAAGATGTTATTGAGCGCGATAAGCTCCAGCCCACTCAGCTCTACCACGGCGCAGCCGGGGTCTTTCTTGGCATCATCGCGCACCTTCAGCGAATAGATTCTCATTGATCTCCCTCCTCATCGAACATACTAAGTTGGCCAGCAATGTTTTTATCTTCCATCCACCAGCGGAAAACATCTCGACCAGTCTGCCAGTCGCACGGCTTTCCTTTGGCCCGGCGAGCTTCCAGCATCCTTTCAAAGGCCGCAACGTAAAGTTCCTCATATTTCGGCCAGCGCATGAACTCATGCTGTCTGCCCCCCCCCCCGCCATCGGGCAGCCAATACAGCCGACCCGCTTATGGCCCTCGCAGTACAGAGGGTTGACAGGAAGATGCTCACTGTGTGTATAGTCCCACACATCGTCATCAGACCAATCGACAATCGGGTTGACGGTCATCTTGCTTTTGAGATTGCACGTTTCAAAAAGCTGCCTCTTTTCATCGTTGTCCCCCATGAGGATGATTCTTTTTGCGGGGTCTTTGTGCATCAGTTCCATAACGCCGCGGCTGTTCTTACGCCGAGTGGATTCAGCCCAGCGAACGCCTGTGGCAATAAATCTGTCACGGCCAGTATTTTCTTTGAGAACGGCGCAGCAGTATCTCACAAGTCGCGTTGGCGGCATCATCTTCTGAGGAATCAGCGACCACATCGAGGTGGGCTTGCCCTTGTATCTGGGCTTTTCAATGGCGCAGTTGATTCCGCGGCCCTCCATCTGCCTGAACTGCTCCCTGATAAAATACACGGTTTCAGGGGCATCAGCAGTGGTGTGACTGTTCACAACCTCAAAATCAATACCAGACCTTTCGGCCAGAGCAACCAGCACTTGGCTGTCTTTACCGCCGCTATATGTAATAAGCAGGGGTTTCCCATACCTGTGCAGCGACAGCCTTGCAGCATCCTGCAGCCTTGCAATCGCCATTTGTTCTTTGTCCACTTTTCAGCCTCCTATCATTTCGTTACGGGCGTTCCACAGCTTTGCAGCCTGCCCCTGTGCAACAAAGGGCGTGTCGTGCCAGTCTTTCACCCAGACAGCACCACCTCTGGCCCCACAGCTGGAGCAGGCCACGCAATACTTGCCGCCCCTGAGCCTCAGGATTCTGGCAGGGCCTCCACAGAACGGGCACGGTTTCAATTCGGATTTTGCCATCGCTCAGCCTCCCACAACAGGAACCAGCAGAAACAGCAGGAAAAACAGCAGGGCCATCACGGACATTGCTGCGGCCATACGTCTGCCATCTTTCTCCTGAATTGCATAGTTGGTATGTATTGCAGCCTTCAGCAGGCCAAATATACACAGATACACGCCGACAGCGGCGAGAACCTTTTTCATGGTTTCCAGCAGTATCTTTGCACCTCCATCAGCTCACGGCCCAATACACAATCGCAAGGGCAAAAACGAGGGCAGCCAACGAAGAATACGCAGCAATCATCATTTTCCTGTCTCCCTCTGCAACAGCTTTCAGAGCAACAGCGACCATGCGTAAAAACAAGGTCAAAATAACGGCTGTTGCTACGATGGCCAGAACGCTCTGCGTGACTTCTTCCAGAATCATCTCACGCCCTCCGCTGCTCGATCATCTTCATGCACAACTCCCGGTAAACATCACGCTGTGCGCAAGCAGAGATAAACTCCCGCTCGTAAGAAGCCCCCCCCTCAGAAGGAGCAGCAGGCTGCACAAGGCTCTTGCGGCCATCAGAAAAGGCCTGCACAGCATTCTTGACAGGAACCGGGGCCGGGTCGGGAATGGCAACAGGGCCAACAATATCAGCAGTGCCAGGAGCCTCTTTCGGCTTGGAGAGGTAGTTGTCAAGGCCCAAACTGACCATCAGGGCAAACTCGATGTCCTGCATCTCCTTATCGCACAGCTGGCCGATGTAGTCATTCAGCCGCAGCTTGTCCACAGTAAAAATCTGCTCACAGAGGGCAGTGGATTCCTGCAGCTTCCCAGCAGCATTGATGTGAACGTGGGTCTGCATGGGCTTCTTCTCCCGCGTGGTCAAATAGACGATCTCCAGAGTGGAGGAGTTTTTGTTGTTCTGGTTGTTGCTCACAATGATGGCCGGGCGGCCAGCGTGCTGCTCGCTCCCAATCTCATTGCCAGTGGGATAAACATAGTAGACCTCGCCACGATAAAACATACCGTTCATGTAAAAATCTCCCTTCAAAATTCAAGTGGTCCCTAACGCAGGGACGCTTATTTTTAGACGTTGACGCAATACCAACCGATTTCTTCCAGCAGGGTGACAGCTACCGTGCTGTCAGGCAGCAGCTTTACGAAAAGCTCCGCTATGGCATTTGCCTGCTCTTCAGTGCGGCAGAAAACTTCTTCACCGTCTTGCCAGAAGTCGCAGGCATCAGATGGGGACTTCGGCATCCCAGCTATCAAAATATCAAGAATGTCCATCAAAGCACCACCTCCAGAGAATCCATAGACCGCAGATTTGGAGTGTACGCGCAAGCACTTTTGAGCCAGTCAATGTCCATACCGTGGTCAATGAAATCCAGCGTCAAGCCGTGGTTGATGGCGTTTCCAAGGTATGTGTAGATAATCCCCATATCGTCTTCGGAAAAGTCAGTATCCAGATAGGCATTGACGGCGAATCTCATATCAGCGTGAAACCGGCGGTTGCGCCACTCTTGAGAGTAGGGCTGAGACTTGAAAGATGCTCTCGAAAGCCACTCCAGCACCTTGGCCTCGATATCCTCAGGGGTTTTGCAGTCCCGCAGAATAAAATACTGATTCGTGCGCGGGTGTGCGATAAACTCATCCCGGCTGTTGACGAAGCTGCCCGGGAAGCATTCAAGCAGCATCTCCCGTGCTTCTTTCATGGCATATTCACCTTCGGTCATACAGAACGCAGGGCATACCTGTTTGCGGTTCTCTATTATCTGACGGTCTTTATCAGTCATCGCTCTTTCCTCCATTCAGCATCCGCATTTCATCCAGTACCTGCCGGGCGGCCCTCTTTCCATTCTCAGTGAGCTGCCGCTGCCATGCGCCCTGAGAAGGACACCACCTGAAAGCGTGACGCTTCAGGATGTCCCGAATGTCAGGCTCAGGCTTTCCCTCAAAGATGAGCTGCACCCGCATGGTGGAGCTATTCTCGTGGTATGTAACGCCGGGCAAATCATCCAGAGCAACAGGCTGGGCATTTTTCTGCACAGCAGCTTCCATCTCGGCAATGCGCTTTTCGATTTGCTTTATCTGTGCCCGCACGTTCCCAATCTGCCATGTAAGATACGGCTTGCGGTCATTCCACTGCCGCATCCGACCTTCGATTGCGGCCTTCTCCAAAGGGCCGATGTCCGGGCAGCCATCAAGGGTGCCGTTCTCCCGGTAGAACAGGTTGACGGCCTTCATGTGCTCATGCTGGCCCTTGACGCGCTCCAGCTTCTTCCGCAGGGCGGTCAGGGCTTCAGGGTCGCGGCTGCTGATGGGGGCGTTGTGCCCATAGTCCCGAATATTATCCAGCAGCTCAACAGCTTTATCATAGTTGGCGAGGTTGGCTCGCCAAGCATCGTTCTGGCGTTCCTTCTTCTTCACAGGGAAGTTGGAGCCTCCGGCAATCAGGATACTGGGGCACCATGTACCAATCTCGTTGTCGCGGTTGATGTAAAAGGCCAGAGTCCGCTCGTACTTGTCGAGCATCCCATCCACCCGGTTGCGCTGGGCGGTGGTCTTGCACTGGGCCTTCACTTCTTCAGCAATGCGCCGCGCTTCATCCACCTGACGCTGATATTCAGCAGTGGCAGAGCCGGGCACATACTCCCTGTCAGAGCGCATCTCGTGCGCCCGCCGGGCCATATCCTCGTTAATCTCATAGCTCATTGTTTACGACCTCCATTCACTTGCGGGAAGAACAGCCTCCCGATGTCCTTCTGCGGGATGTCCATCAGCTCACAGATTGCAGCAATCTGATCTCCACGCCAGTGGGAATGGCCCCGCATCTTCATAGAGAATGCGCCTTCGCTGATGCCAACGGCTTCAGCAACCTCCCTGTCATGGTATCCGTGCTCATGGAAAATGCCTCTCAGGGCAAAGTACGGAATATTGCGGTAGCTCCCAACAGGGGGCTGCCCAGCAGCTCGAACACGCTCGTTCATTCTTTCTTCACCCCCTTCCCAGTGAGAGCAGCAACAGCATCGTCAATGTCGTATTCGCCAACGCAGTTGATGTGGTTGTATGTCCTGAGCTGCGCTTCTGCTCCATCATTCCAGACCTTCAGGTTGGCATACTTGCCGGGGTTCTCCGCAGCCTTCCGATATGCTTCTCCAAAGCTGTCAGCCTCAACATCAAAGCTGCCCCAGACCTCCAGAACTGCATCGATTGTGTATTTTGCCATCCTTTCCACCTCCTCAGACATCCCGGCACACCTTGTGGTATGCAAACCAGTGGCCATGCCGCCGGAACAGATAGAACCAGTTCGTGAACTCCTGCCCTGTGCAGTCATATTGGCTGTTGTAAGCTTCCAGATAGCAGTTGCCGCGGAACCAGTCAGCAGCAGCCTCTTCGTGCATCCTGTCCAGTTCATCGGGCAGCCGAACCAAATCCAGATGGCCATTATAATCACCACTGATGATGCGCACATTGGAAGCCGGGCGGTTGTTGTAGCTCCGAATCTCCCTCTTAACAGTTGCGGCCAGATTCTTCACGTTGGCCTTCTTTTTAGAAGAGGCGGGAACATCCTTCTGCATGAACATCAGAAGCGCATACGCGTCCCGCAGCTTCTCATCATTGGTAATGTCGAACATGGTCTTGACCTCCTATCAGTAAATCTCGCACCGCTGCATTTCCTCAACATACTGGTTGATTTTCTCCAGCGTAGTCCATGTGGGCTTGTAGTCCTCAGGGAGGCTCGCCCACAGGCTCCGCATTGTCTGTGCCTGGCTCTGGACATTTCCGGCCCAGAGGCAGGCATCGCTCCGGTGGCCAGCTCCAAGGAAGTATCTGCAATCTGACAAGAGTCGGTCAAGAAGAACATAGCGGTCGTGCTCGCTGCGGTTTTGCGGGTCAATCTCACAGTTCCCGAACTCAGCATCAAGCGGAAAGTACAGACGTGCAGAGGCTTCCAGATAGTGCGGCCAGTATTCAGGGTACAGCCCATAGGAGCCATCAGGAAGCACTGTGAAGGCGGTAGCAGTCACAACAAGGATGTTCCTTTCAAGAGGAAGGCCGCGAAAGGTGTTGATTGCGATTCTGGCGCATTCCATCTCGCCAGTGCCAGCAGTAAGATAATGAGTGATGGCCTTTGCCGGGTCATATCCGGCGGCCTTCAATCTTTCTAAAACGGTCATGTTCTTGCCTCCCTTAGAGTGTCTTTGCGCTGCTCTTAAACCCGCAGACGTAGGTGTAGGTATCTTTGCGGCTGCAATCCTCGGCACAGACCACGCGGAACCGCCGCTGCGGGTGGAGATTCTTCCGAGTCTCTTTTTCATACTCGGCCACCGCACCATCATAAGCCCTGCGGCCAGCATAGAAAGAGTGGCTGCGCCATCCTGTCACATCAGATGCCCCAGCGGGCAGGAACCCCGCCTGCACGATGTAAATCTTCTTTGCCATCTCAAACGCCTCCATTTTGCAGTCAGTTCGCGGCAGCAGCACGGTCGGCTACGCTGATATAGAAAGCCTTCAGCTTCTCCAGCCGCTTGAACTCATCTCCATCTTCGCCGGAATCCCACCGGGCACGGTCAATGGTCGGCTGGAGCCTCTCGGCCCAGCTTCGGAAATTCTCGGCAATATAGGAGTAGTTCACATCATCCACGACCAGAATCTCAGCATTGGCGGCGTTCCAGCTCTTGGCATCCATCTTGGTGTGCCAGCTTCCAACATTCACCGCGATGGGCCAAAAGGCAGTGGCATACTTGCCCTCGCTCAGCTTGCCGCTCTTGCACAGCTTGTTCAGGCAGCAGCTCTCACCGTACCAATCGGGGTCGCCGGGTGCGTGAATCACCGCGAACAGGCCATTATCCGACTTGAAATAGCCTCCAGATACCAGCACCACATCGCCGGTCTGAATCTGCCTGCCGTTCTTATCAACCATAAAAATAAACCTCCCATGTACTCATTATTTTCTGCGGTGGCTCCCGCGACACCCTTTCGGGTGTTTCGACCTGTGCCGGAGGTCATCATCAGGCGGGGTTGACATTATCGTAGGCCAGCTTTGCGGCCTTCAGGGTCCGGAACATCTCAATGACATCATCAATGTGCCGACCTCCTACATCACCGTACACGCACCATCGCCAGCACCAGCGGCCATTGATGCGAACTTCCCGTTGCCGGATGTAGCACTTACCGTCCTCACGGACGTATCTATCGGAATCCTTAAACCACCTCATTGCTCAGCCCTCCTTGTTCTCCAGCAGCTCCCAGTCAGCAGGGTCAAACTGGCTGGCTGGGTAAACGCTGCGGTCATCAGCGAGGCACATGATCTTTTTGCCATCACTGTTGACATCGCAGAACATCACGGACATGGTACCGTTCTCCTCGTTCCAGACCTTGTTTCCCTCGTGCAGCACATCGAAACTTTTCATTTTTCTTTCCTCCAGTTCAAGGCTCAGCCAAAATACTTGGTAGAAAAATCCTTTTTGCTCATAACATGAGCATCGTACACGTACTCGATTGCGTCTTCGGAATCCATATCCGCACCATTGACAAGCTCTCTCACCTGACCGGTCAGGTTGTTCTCTCGGATGTACTGTTTCATCATTTCGATGTTCTTCATTTTTGTTCCTCCAAAGTGTTGATTTTTTTATTGGTTGATGCTATCATTTAGCTAGTTTCTAACTACTTTTGACAATGCTATTATACTAGCTTTTCGCTAATTTGTAAATAGCTTTCGGCTAATTTCTTTGAAAAAATTTAGCTTTTTGTTAATTTTGGAGGTTCCAGATGGGTACATTTATGTTTGACAGGCTCGATTCGCTCTTAAAATCCAGCGGAATAACAAGAAAAGCTCTCTGCCAAGCCTCAGGGCATGCGGACAACTACATCCGAATGTTCGAGAAGCGCAACACAGAACCGCCAAGGGAATTTGTGAATTTTTGCGCGGAGCAGCTAGGCACGACTAGCGCATATCTATACGGAGAATCGGACATCCCGGAAAAAGAAAAAGCCCCGGCAGCAGATAGCAGCCGAGGTGTTACGGATGAAGATCTGAAGTTCGCACTCTTCGGAGGTGGCGATGTGACAGACGCTCAGTTCGAGGAGGTCAAGAACTTCGCTCGTTTTATAAAGGAGCGGGATGCGAATGGACAGAGTAAGTGAGCTTTACGACACAGCAGAGAAAAGTGGAATAGAGGTGCTCAGCTTCCCGCTGCCGGAAACAGGCAGCATCAGCATCGAGCAGGGAGGAAGATGCTATATCGGCATCGACAGCAGCCGGAAGCTGACGCAGGCAGAGGAGGCCGCCCGCCTTGGGCACGAGCTGGGCCATTGTCTATACGGAGGGTTCTACACACGCGTCACGCCCTACGATCTCATGGAGCGGCATGAGGTCAGGGCCGACCATTGGTACATACTTCACGCGATACCAGAGGGTAAGCTGATGTCACTGCTCCAGCAGGGCCTTGATGCTTGGGAGATAGCAGAGGAGCTGGACACAACGGAAGAGTATGTCAGGCGGGCATACTACTTTTACAAGGACAGAAGAGGAGGTTGGCCGTACTGTGAAAAAGAGAACAGGAACCGCGACATGGAGAGAGGCTGAAGGCCGCTGGCGAATCAAAGTCCAGAAGAACGGAACACAAAAATGCTTTTACAGTAATACCCCGGGCAGAACCGGCCAGAGAGAAGCCAACGCCAAAGCGGACGCATGGTTGGATGATAGCGTCAGGGATGGCCGAAAGAAGGTATCAGCTCTATACGATGAGTGGGTGGAAGATGTGGCCCTTTCAGCCGGGACATCTTATGTGATGCAGTGCCGGAAGTATGGCGATTATTATATCCTCCCGGTGGTCGGCAATCTCAGAATCGAAGAGCTGACCGAGGGCGATCTCCAGAAGGCCATTGATATGTCGTACAAAAAGAGGTGCCTGGCAAAGCGGAAGGTTATGAAAACCAGCGACAAACCCCTCAGCAAGAAAACACTTATGACCATTCGCTCCACCTCCAACAGCTTTCTGCGCTGGTGCCGCCGGAATAAGTACACCACCCTGAACCCTGAGCTGAGCATCCCCAAGGGGGCCAGAATGGGAAAGCGGAAGATACTCCAGCCAAACGCGCTGAGAATCCTATTTTCGGTGGATACGCGCCTCTGGCACACGAAGCGAATTTTCGATGACTATATCTACGCATATAGGTTCTCCGTGTCCACAGGGGTGCGCCCCGGGGAGCTTGTGGGCCTATGGTATGGAGACATCAAAGGGAACACTGTCAGCCTCAGGCGCAGCATCAACACGCTGGATGAGGAGACAACGGGAAAGAACGAGAACAGCGTCAGGTCTTTCGATATGTGCCAGCAGGCCAGAGAAGCATACGAGGCACAGGTGCAGCTCTTGAAGGCTCAGGGCGTCCAGCTCAACTATAACACGCCGCTGTTCCAGATACCCTGTCAGAGGTCGCTTGCCCGCCGGTGGGAAAAGTATCAGGACACAAACGGCATATCGCCCAGAATCACCCTATACGAGCTGCGGCACACTTTTGTCAGCATGGAGGCTGGGCAGCTCACAGAGGGACAGTTGAAGATGCTCGTGGGCCACAGCAAGAACATGGACACATTCGGAGTGTACCAGCATGAGATGCAGGGCCAGAGGGCAGAGCTGGCAGATGCCACCACGGAGGCCATCAAGAAGGCCCACGGGTGAGCAGCAGGCCCCAGCCCCAGACCGTGCGGGCAGGAAGAGCATTGGGTGGCCAGATTCGAACCTCCACCCAAACGGCCACCCAGTTGGCCCCAGTTGGCCCCACTTTCGGCCCCACATATTTTTGTAAAAAATAAAAAGGGCCAGCAAATAGATGCAAGCCCTTCCAGAAAAAACGATGCGCTTTCAGTAAAAACATCTGGTTTTTACAACGGCGATGAATAAAAACAGTTGTTCGATTCCCATTACCCGCTCCAAAAGACCTGAACCATGAACGGTTCGGGTCTTTTCTTTTTGTCCTGCACTGGGCAGTCATCTTGCAAACCGGCGGCGGAAATGCTACAATAGAGCCATAAAACCGCTGAAAGGGGAACGCTACAATGGAATTCCGCGATAAACCGATGGAGAACCTCATGCGCCTGCAGGAGAAGGATATCTGCAAAAATGTTAACGCCCTGCTGCTGGAGGGCGAGCAGATTGTGGGCGCATACAAGACGGTGCGCGATCAGGTGGTGTTCACCAGCCACCGCATCATCATGGTGGATATGCAGGGGGTCACGGGCACGCGGCAGCAGCTTTTTGTGCTGCCTTACCGCAAGGTGCTGCACTATGGCATCCAGACGGCGGGTTTTGGCGATCCGCTGCAGGCGTCCCAGCTGACAGTCTGCTTTGCGGACGGCCACGAGGCCAAGTTTGGCTTTATTGGGCAGAAGGACCTGTTTCAGGTGGCAAACGCCATCAGTGCCCGCATCCTGTAAGAAAAATTATGAACCGAAGCCGCTGCACAAGGGTTTGTGCGGCGGCTTTTTTTACGCATTTTTGCGGCTGGTTGTATACAAAACGCATGAAAATTTGAAACAAAACGTAAAACAATGTGCCAAAATAGGCGAAAAACTGAGAAACGCAAAACTTTGTGCCACAAGATGAAAACATGATTGACATTTTGTTTCGTCTCGCGTACAATTCGGGGCACAAGGCAGTCCCGCTGCTGCGGGACAAAAAAGCACGAATACAGGTATATTGTCGCATTGCGGCAAAAAGAATGGGAGGACCTTACCATGTCAACCAAATTTTCCCGTAAAACGTTCCTGAAGGGCAGCGTTGCCGGTCTGGGCATGATGGCGCTCAACGTGTGCACCGCCGGGGCAGCCTCTGCTGCCGAGCCCGCAGCCGCCGCAGCGGAGGATACCAACTCCCTGAACCTCGTCCCTAAAAAGGCGGCCTCGGTCAAGGTGACCAGCCGCGGCAGCGTGAGCGGCGGCTGGCAGGGCGAGCCGGTGTTCCCCAACTGGAAGGGCTACGTCGACGATACGCTGGCCATGAACCACATGTACACCTTTGTGGGCTACGCAGGGCAGGGAACGCTGTGCGTGGAGCCCGAGGCGGGCGTGACCGGCTTTAACCTGTTCGTCAATAACCGCCAGATCAACACCGCTGCCATGGCGGCAGGCGGCGTGTGGAACGTGGACATTTCCGGCCAGACCATCAACGGCCGCAACACCATTCAAGTGGGCGGCATCCGTCCCCGCGGCAAACAGGTGACTGTGCGGGTGGGCTACCCCACCGTGCAGGAGGGCAGCCTGCAGGACGTGGGCATCGACCGCGATGCACTGGAGCTGTTGGAGCAGATCATTCAGGCAGATGTGAACAACGGCTTCCCCAGCGCACAGATGGCCATTGTGAAAAACGGCAAGCTAGTGTATCAGAACGCATGGGGCAAGGTGAACTCCTATAATCCGGACGGCACCCCCAAGACCGACAGCCCGGCTGTGACCAACGATACCCTGTACGATCTGGCCTCCAACACCAAGATGTACACTGCAAACTACGCATTACAGTACCTCGTCACGCAGGGCAAGGCCAATCTGGACAGCCGTCTGGTAGACCTGCTGGGCAGCGCCTTTGTGGAGGACACCATCGACATTACCTACAACGGCTACGAGAACCCGGGCCTGAAGGTCAACAAGCAGTGGAAAGCAGAACTGACCCTGCGCGATATCCTGCGCCATCAGGCAGGCTTCCCTGCAGACCCCCAGTACCACAACGATTCCTTTGACCAGTGCGCTCAAAAGACCGTTCCCGGTGCCACCAACGTGCTCTTCTCCGGTTGGGACGGCAGCGCTGCAACCCGCGCCGCGACCCTCAAGTCCATCTTCAAGACCCCGCTGATGTATAAGCCGGGCACCAAGACCGTTTACTCCGACGTGGACTATATGCTGCTGGCCTTCGCTATTGAAGCCATCACCGGCAAGGGTTTGGACGCCTTCCTGAAGGAGACCTTCTGGGACCCCATGGGTCTGACCCACACCACCTACAACCCCTTGCTGAACGGCTTTGCCGCCAACGATTGCGCCGCTACCGAGCTAAACGGCAACACCCGTGATGGTGCCATCTCCTTTACCGGCGTGCGCACCGCCACCATTCAGGGCCAGGTGCACGACGAGAAGTGCTACTACGCGATGGGCGGTATTTCCGGCCATGCAGGCCTGTTCTCCAACGCTACCGAGTTGGCAAAACTGGCCTCTGTCATGCTCACCGGCGGCTACGGCGAGAACCGCTACTTCTCCCGCAACGTGATGGACGCCTTTACCGCACCCAAGAAGGAGGACGCTGCCAACTGGGGTCTGGGCTGGTGGCGTGAGGGCGACAACCAGCGCTGCTGGTATTTCGGTACGCAGGCACCCTCCAATACCATTGGCCATCAGGGCTGGACCGGTACGTTGACCATGATCGACCCCGTGGAGAATCTGGTGGTGGTGTACCTGACCAACAAGATCAACTCCCCGGTCACCGATAAGGCCGCGAACCCCAATAATTTCAATGGTAACTGGTATACGGCTTCTACGCTGGGTTTTGTGGCACAGCTGCTGTATCAGGGTCTGCAGAACCACGGCACCGACCCCAACAACGCTTACAGCGCCCTGCTGGAGGATATGGCGGAAAGCAAGTTTGCGCTGGTGGCCGAGGGCGGCAGCGTGCCTGCCACCCACCCGCTGGTGCGCTCCGGTTATGCCGTGCTGGAGGCTATGGCTGCCCACGCAAACTCCACCCACTCCTACATGGACCGCAACTACTTCAACGATGCCCTCACCCTGCTGGATGATACCCGCGATGCAGAGGAACTGGCAAAGCTGAAAAAGATGCTCAATAAGTTTTGAACGCAGTTCTTTACAAATAACTGAATAAATAGCAAAGGGACTGCCGCACCAAATGAGGTACGGCAGTCCCTTTAACTTTAGCAGGCTGGACCCTTTCAGATGTGCGCCGTTTTGCGCACCAGCTGCCGGTGCATCAGCGCCATCAGCACCAGAAATACCAGCAGATAGAAGGGGAACAGCGCCGGGGTGATGTTATTGGCAAGCAGACCGAAGAGCGGCGGCATGGCAAGATTGCCCACATAAGCGCTGCTCATCTGGATGCCGATGACGGCCTGAGAATTCTGTACGCCGAAGTGCGCCGGGGTGGAGTGGATGACGCTGGGGTAGATGGGCGCACATCCCAGCCCTACCAGCACAAGCCCTGCCAGCGCAAAGACCTGCGCACCGGGCAGCAGCAGGGCAGCAATGCCCACGCCCAGCACCGCAAACCCCAGACGGATCATCTGGTCATCATTCAGCTTTAAGGTCAAAAAGCCGCAGACGCCCCGCCCCACCGTGATGCCGATATAGAACAGGCTGGCAAAGCTGGCAGCCGTCTGGGCGGGCACTTGCCGCACAAGGGTCAGGTAGCTGCTGGCCCAAAGTCCGGCGGTGGTCTCCAGTGCGCAGTAGCAGAAGAAGCAAAGCATCACTTCCTTCGCGCCCGGCAGCGCGAACACCTGCGGCAGGGTCAGCGCCTTGGGTACGGTGCCGTCCGGGGTGGCATCGGGGCGTTTATGCCACAGGGGCAGGCTGCAAAAAAGCACGGCAGTCAGTGCGATCTGGAACAGGGCAATACACCGGTAGCCGCTGCTCCAGCCCAGCCCGCCGGAAAGCGCCGCGCCCATCACCACAGGGCCGATGGTAGTGCCCACGCCCCACATACAGTGCAGCCAGCTCATGTGGCGGCTTTCGTAATGCAGGGCAACGTAGTTGTTCAGGGCGGCATCCACGCTGCCCGCGCCCAAGCCGTAGGGAATAGCCCACAGGCAGAGCATCCAGAACTGGCCGGAGACCGAGAAACCGAACAGCGCCGCAGCGGTCATGCCCACGCTGAGGGCGGTCACCCTGCCCGTGCCTAGTGCCCGAGTGAGTCGGTCGCTGTTCAGGCTGGAAACGATGGTGCCCAGCGAGATGATCATGGACAGGATACCCGCGTAGGAGAAGGGGACGCCCAGCTGGGGGTACATGGTGGGCCATGCAGACCCCAGCAGAGAATCCGGCAGGCCAAGGCTGATAAAGGCCAGGTAAATAATTGGCAGCAAAAGCTGTGTCATGGAAAAGATTCCTCCACAGATGATTTGATGGCGTGTCCCGCAGTGTATGCGGGTACGCTATAAGAATAACATGACAAGACGGGAAATTATAGGGCAAAAGCGCCTGATTATTACAATAAAACCGGCGTTTCTTTTTTGGCCCGTGAAAATGCGTTTGCCGTGGCCTGTGGGCCACGGCAAACATAAAATAGAAATAGATTTCCGCTGAAGATGGCCAAAGCGCAAGCGGCCATTCTGGATCGTCTTTTAGTTTTCGCTGTTCTTTTCCAAATACACGGTGGTGGAGGGGAAGGCGAAGTCCACGCCGTTTTTCTGCATCACGTCCATCAGATCGAGATTTAAGTCGTTCTGCATCTGCAAAAAGCGGGTCATGTCGGCGGTGCGCAGGTAGGCGGACACCAGCAGGTCGATGCTGGAAGCGCCGAAGCCGTTCAGCTTAACCAGCACCGAGTCCTCGTAGGTGTAGGGGCTGGCCTTGAGCATGGCAGTCAGGTCGGTCATCAGCTGTTCCAGCTGAGGACGGGAGGTATCGTAGGTGACCCCGAGGGTGAAGCGGTACAGCCGCTTGTTGCGCAAAGTACCGTTGTTGATGGTGGCAGAGCTGACTGTGCTGTTGGTCAGGATGTACACCGAGTTATCCAACGCGCGGACTTTGGTGGAGCGGAAGTTGATGTCCACCACCTCGCCGGAAACGTCGCCCACGGTGATCCAGTCGCCGATGGAAAACGGGCGATCCAGCAGGATGACCAGCCCGCTGAACAGATTTTTGGCGCTGTCCTGCGCCGCGAGAGAGATGGTCAGACCGACAAGACCCGCACTGGCTACGATGCTGCCCACCGGCAGGCCGCTCTCCTGTGCCATGGTCATAACGCCCAGAACCACGATGAGAACTTTGTACACCTTGTTCAGCAGGGTGGTTAGAGTGCGGTTAGTGCGCACCTCCTCGCCGCAGCTCGCCAGCAAAAGGTCGGTGAGATCGGCGGCGGCGTACAGCCCCTGACACACAAAAAAGGTGGCGGCCAGCTCAAAGACTGTGAGCAGAAATTTATTTACGCCGGCAATTGCCCACGGCAGGCTGGCCGCTGCGGCATAGATGAACGCTGCAAGGGTGAGCCGCTGCAGCGGTACGGCAAAGCTGCGCAGCAGAATGGGCGTACCGGCCAGCCGCCAGTTGCGGCGCAGCAGGGCAGGGAACACCCTGCGGGACAAAAGCTGCCGCGCCAGCCAGCCAAGCGCCAGCAGCAGCGCCGCGCACACCACGCGGGCGGCAAAGGCTGCCCAGCCTTCCAGCAGCAGCGAGCCAAGCTCGAAGCCAAGGTTACGGATCGAGAAAATCATGGAAAACCTCCTGTGTTTTTTCACAACGCATATTATGATAGCATACTCTGCTGCCCGGGGCAAGGAAAGAAAGGTGAAAACGCACTTTGACAAAAAATGTGCAAACTTTTTGGAAAGGGGGCTTGACAGCGCCGCAGTACCGCGCTATACTCTTGGTCAGAAAGTTCGTTTCAGGGCGGGGTGCAATTCCCCACTGGCGGTAAAGTCCGCGACCACCCGCAAGGGTGCTGACCCGGTGCAACTCCGGGACCAACGGTATAGTCCGGATGCAAGAAACGGCAGGCAAATTGCGTCTGTGCGCCCTGTTGCAGTTTTTGGTTGCAGCAGGGCGCTTTTTGGTTTGTCTTTCCGGTTCGATCCAGCGCGAAAAGGGCTTTCCGAACAAATTTGAACGGGGAGTACACCCCGGGGAGGACAACTACCATGAAAAAGAATACCACCCACAATCTGACCGTTGCCGCCATGCTCAGCGCGGTCGCCTTTATCCTGATGTTCATCGAGTTCCCGCTGCCGATGCTCATCCCGTCCTTTGTCAAGATGGACTTCTCCGACCTGCCCGCCCTGCTGGGTGCTTTTGCACTGGGTCCGGTGTACGGCGTGGTCATCAGCTTTATGAAGAACCTGCTGCACATCATCATCAAGGGCACCTCCACCGCCTGCGTGGGTGAGCTGTGCAACTTTATGCTGGGCGCGGTGTTCTCCGCTGTGGCGGGCTTTGTCTACAAGCGCCACAAGAGCCGCAAGACCGCCATTCTGGGTGCCATTGCCGGTGCAGCCGTCATGGCCGTGTTCAGCGTGCCCTCCAACTACTTCATCACCTACCCGGCCTATGTACAGTTCTACCACATGCCGCTGGAAGCCATTCTGGGAATGTATCAGGCCATTCTGCCCTCTGCTGACAGCCTGATCAAGTGCCTTGTGATCTTCAACATGCCCTTCACGCTGGTCAAGGGTCTGCTGGACGCCGTGCTGTGTCTGCTGATCTATAAGCCCCTGTCTCCCATCCTGCACGGCCGCAAGTGATTTTTCTTAGTTCTTTAGGCATAGAAAAAGCCGAAGCAACTGCAAGGTTGCTTCGGCTTTTTGATTGTATTGATTGTTATAGACAGTCATCAGGCGGGAAGCTTCCTCCTCGGACACGACTCGGGCCATTCCATCGCCCGCCCTACCGCCTGCGGCGGCAGGGACCCACCCCAGCGGACGGTCCTCGGAGAAACTTCCCACCCGACGGTAAATTTACGCCAAGGCACCCTTATCCAGCCATTTGCCACGCGCCATGCGCAGCAAAAACAGCGCGCCGCGGGTGCAAAGCTCGGCGCACATGGCCACCCATACGCCCACCAGCCCAAAGCGGGGAGCCAGCAGAACTGCCAAGGTCAGCCGCACGCCCCACATACTGACAAGGTTCAGGATAAAGCAGCCGGTGCTGTCGCCCGCGCCCTGCATAGAGCCGCTGGCTACGATGCTTGCCCCGAACATCGGCTCGGCAAAGGCTTCGATACGCAGCACCCGTGCGCCAAGCGCAATGACGGCGGCGTCGGCGGTGAAGATACCCATCAGATGCGGGGCAAACACATACAGCCCCACGCCGGTAAGTGCCATGATGCCCATGCCCATGGCGGTGCACAGCCATGCAAAGCGCTTTGCCATGTCCCGGCGGTTCGCGCCCACGGCCTGTCCCACCAGCGCAAGGGCAGCGTCCTGAATGCCGTAGCCCGCCATGTAGCACAGGCTCTCGGCGCTGACCCCCAGACTGTTGGCGGCAATGGCGGTAGTGCCCAGCCCGGACACGATGCGCACCAGCAGCACCTGTGCCGAGGACAGGGCGGCGCGCTCTGCCGCAAGCGGTGCGCCCACCTTCCACACGTTATGCAGGCAGGCGCGGGTAATGTGCCACGAGCCGGGCTTGCGGATGCACAGCGGGCCATCCCTCAGCAGCAGAACGCCCAGCGCCAGCGTGCCGCCCACTGCATTGGCAAGGGCTGTGCCCAGCGCTGCGCCCGGCACGCCCCATCCCAGACCCCAAACCGTGAGGTTTTGACCGAACACCGTCATTTCCCGGGTGGGGTTGATGAGGAAAAAGTTGAAGATGATGTCCAGTACGCAGGTGAAGATGCTGATGAGGCCCGGGGTAAGCGCATCACCCGTAGAGCGCAGCATGGCGGCATAGGTGCCCATAGCCATGATAAAGGGCAGGGAAGCCGACCAGATGGCAAAATAGGCCGAAGCATTTGCCCGCAGTGCCGCATCTGCGCCCAGCCACCCGGGCAGAAACCGGCTGATGCCCACGCCAAAGGCCGCTGCGGCAAGACCCACCGCCAGATTGAACAGCATGGACTGCCGCAAAACGCCCCGGGCGTCCTGCTGGCGGTCTGCGCCCAGATACTGTGCCACCTGAATGGAAAACGCCATGCACAGCCCGGCCAGCATCCCGTGCAGCAACCATGTGCTGGAGCTGACGATGCCAATGGAGGCTGTTGCGGCGGCACCGATATGCCCCACCATGGCGGCGTCGATGTACTCCATGGCGGTAACCACGATCTGCTGCAAAATGGAAGGGATACTCAGCGTCAGCGCCACCTGTGCGGTGTGGCGCAGCGGCACCTGCTCGCCCTGCCGCATCCGGGCAGAGAGCTGCTCAAGTGTAATGGACATGGAACCTCCTGCGTTGTGGGTGAAAATTACAGACTAATACATTATTATAGAGAGCTGCGGGAGAAAAGTCAATCCAAAGTGAATTTTGCCGCCGGGATTGATTTTTGGTCTAGGGCGTGATACACTCACAACGTACTATACAGAAAGAAAGAGGAATGTTATCTTATGATCTCAATGCTTACCTCTGTCATTGGGCAGCGGGGCGTGGATGCCATGGCGTTTTTGCTGGCATTTGCCCTGACCGCCCTGACAGATTCCATTTTCCGCGATAAACTGCCCCACGACCACGGCCGCGCCTTTGCGGTGAACGGCGAGCTTTCCAAGGGCAAGGCGCGAGGCTCCGGACTGATCTTTGTACTGTGCATCGCACTGGTGTCGCTGGCGTTCCTGCCCTTCAACACAGAGTATGTGGTGTACAATGTGCTGCTCATCGCTTCCATGCTCTCCGGCTATCTGGACGATGCCGCCGAAACCGCATGGAACGAGTACAAAAAAGGCATCATCGATTTTGTCATCGCGGTGCTGGCGGGCGTCACCTACCTGAACTTCAATGGCTGCGGCGTACACTTTTTGCAGTGGAGCTTCACCCTGCCGTATGCGGTGTATCTGCTGCTCATCGTTATCCTTATCTGGGCAAGCATCAACGTGGTCAACTGCACCGATGGTGTGGACGGCCTTTCCGCCAGTCTGGCAGTGGTGACCATTGGCACCTACCTGCTGGCCTACAAGACCGAGTTAGGCACCTACGCCACCGCCGGTGTGGTGTTCATCGGTGCGCTGCTGGCTTACCTGTGGTTGAATGCCAAGCCCTCCAGCCTGCTGATGGGCGATGCGGGCAGCCGCGCTATGGGCTTTTTCATCGCCATGCTGTCGCTCAAGTGCGGTCATCCGTTCGCCTTCCTGCTGGCGGCTATCGTGTTCATCGCAGACGGCAGTTTGGGCATTCTGAAGATCAGCCTGAAGCGTTTTCTGCACATCTGGATCTTGAAAAACACCCTGACCCCTCTCCACGACCATGTGCGCAAGCGCAAGGGCTGGAGTGATGAGCAGGTGGTAGCCCGCTGGCTCATTCTGCAGTGTGTGGCCTCGGCCCTGCTGCTGCTCCTTGTGCGGGGCTGATACCCGTTACAATTCCGCCTGTAAAAATGCAAGCCCGGAAAGTCTGCGGACTTTCCGGGCTTGCTCTGCCTTAAAATGATCTTCTCAGCATTCCACTCCGGCTTTTTTGCACGCCGCCTGCACCACATGCCCTACCAGCACCGAGGTGGTCACGGTGCCCACGCCGCCGGGCACGGGGGTGATGGCGTCCACCACCGGCTCTGCGGCGGCAAACTGCACGTCGCCGCACAGTTTGCCCTCCTCGTTTACATGGATGCCTACGTCCACGACGGTCTGGCCTGCCCGCAGGCAGTCCGCGCCCACAGCGGCCATTTTGCCCATGGCCACCACCACGATGTCGGCCTGTCTGCACACTTCCGGCAGGTTCTGGGTGCGGGAGTTGCACAGGGTCACGGTGGCGTTTTCCCGGTCCAGCATCATGGCGGCTGGCTTGCCCACCACAAGGCTGCGTCCCACCACCACGGCACGCTTGCCGGAAAGAGGAACGTTGTAATACTTCAAAATTTCCATGCAGGCCTGCGCGGTGCAGGGGGCGTAGCCCAAATCGGTATTCGTGAACACCCCAGCCAGCGAACCGTCCGTGATGCCGTCGATGTCCTTTTCCGGGCGCAGGGCGGCGCGGACGGTGCGGTCATCGAACTGCTTGGGCAGCGGGCGGAACAAAAGACAGCCGTGGATGCCGTCGTCAGTGTTCACCTCGTCCAATATCCGGAGCAGCTGCTCCTGCGTGGCATCGGCAGGCAGCACGAACTGCTTGACGGCGACCCCCACCTTACCGCAGCGGGTCATCACGCCCCGCTCGTAGGAGAGGTCATCCTCCCGCTCGCCCACCCGTACCACGGCCAGCGTGGGGGTGATGCCTTTTGCCTTCAGCTGCTCGCAGAGTGCCGCGTTGCGCTCGTTCATGGCGGCCACCACCGGCGCACCTTTTAAAATCGTTGCCATATACTTTCCCTCATTTGTGATATTATTTATTGCGGAGTTTCCCGCTGACGGCGGTGAAGATTTCGTCTGCCCAGGGCACAAACTCTGCCAGCAATGCGTCTGCCCGGGCGTCCAGCGCGGCGGCGCGGCTGCGGTCTGCCATCAGCTTGGTGTTAATAAACACATTCAGGCTTGCGGCCTGCAATGCCGCCTTGCACAGCACGGCGGCGCAGCCTGCATCCGATACTGCCAGCACGCTGCCTTTGGCGGCGTACTGCCCCGCCAGCGCGATGCCCTCGGCGCACTTTTCCATGATCTGCAGCGGCACGGCGCTTGCACCGTCCAGTGCGGTTTCCAGCACAGAAGCCTTGTGCGCGGCCTGCTCCGGGGTGTCCTTGGGCAGGCCGTAGGCCGCAGCCAGCGGCGCAAAGGCGTCAGCATCGGCCTGTACCAGCGCTTCCAGCTCCAGCCGAAGGGCTTCAGCCCGGGCGTTCAGTGCCTGAATGTCCGCTTCCACGACGGCATACTTCTTTTTGCCTGTGGTCAGGCAGCCCACCATGTTGCCCAGTGCCACACCGGCAGCGCCCACCAGCGCGGCCGTGCCGCCGCCGCCCGGCGTGGGCGCTTTGCTGGCAAGCTGTGCCAGAAACTGCGCGCAGCTTAAATCGTTCATTTCCATGTGTAGATACCCCTCTCTGTTACAAAGGCGTCCAGCCGCTGGTCGTGGGCGTCCACGGCGGCGCGGGGGACGCGCTGAACCTCCAATGCAATGCCGATCTTCACCGCCCGGGTGCAGTAGGGCAGGTAGCGGTCGTAGTAGCCCTTGCCCATGCCTACCCGGTAGCAGCCTGCGTCAAAGGCGGTGCAGGGCACCAGCACCAGATCCAGCTGCTCCGGCTGCAAAAGGGCAGAGCGTTCCAGCACAGGCGTGCGGATGCCGTACTGTCCCACCGTCCAGCCGTCCGCGCCCGGCACGGCTGCGGTAAGGGTAAAGCCCTCGCCGCACACCGGGTAGGCCACCGTCTTGCCCTGCCGTGCGGCTTCGGCAGCTACGGCGGCAAGGTCGGCTTCGCCCCCAAAGGCTGCGTAGAGCAAAAGGGTATGGGCAGTGCGGTAGGCATCCAGTTCCAGCACCCGGCGGCAAAGGGCTGCATTGGCGGCGGCGCGCTGCGGCGCAGCCAGCGCCTTGCGGGCGGCACGGCCAGCGGTACGCTGCGCCTGTTTTTCCTCGGCAATGGTCATACAAAACACCTCGCTTCACCTGTGGGGGAAGAAACTTGAAAAATATACAAAATCGACAGCGCATTTTTATACAAACATAATAAACACTTCAGACAAAAAAAGCAAGCCTTTTGGCGAAAAGAGGATTGAAGCCGCCGCCGCTTTCTGCTATGATTATCTTACAGCAGCAAACGCCGCGCGGGTGCTGCGCTGAGAGAACCTGCAACATTTTGTGGAGAGGGGCAAGTAAAATGTACAAGGATATGATGGACACCATCGGCATGGTCAATGCAGCCGACCCGGAACTGGGCGCAGCCATGGAGCGGGAGCTGACCCGTCAGCGCGAGAATATTGAGCTGATCGCCAGCGAGAACATCGTTTCGCCCGCCGTGATGGCAGCCATGGGCAGCGTGCTGACCAACAAGTACGCCGAGGGTCTGCCCGGCAAGCGCTACTACGGCGGCTGCGTCTATGTGGACGAGGTGGAGAATATTGCCATCCGGCGCGCCTGCCAGCTGTTCGGGGCAAAGTACGCCAACGTCCAGCCCCATTCCGGCGCACAGGCCAACCTTGCTGTGTATTTTGCCCTGCTGGAGTTGGGCGATACTGTTATGGGTATGGACCTTTCGCAGGGCGGTCACCTGACCCACGGTTCTCCGGTGAATATGTCCGGTAAAAACTACCACTTCATCTCTTACGGCGTCGGCGCAGACGGCGTGATCGACTACGCCGAGCTGGAAAAGCAGGTGCGCAAGGTGCGCCCCAAGATGCTGGTGGCGGGCGCTTCTGCCTACCCCCGCGCCATCGACTTTGAAAAACTGGCCGAGATCGCCCACGGCTACGGCGCATACCTGATGGTGGATATGGCGCACATTGCCGGTCTGGTGGCGGGCGGTCAGCACCAGAGCCCCGTACCCTACGCCGACGTGGTGACCACCACCACCCACAAGACCCTGCGCGGCCCCCGCGGCGGCCTGATTTTGACCAACAACCCCATCATTGCCAAGCGCATCAACTCGGCAGTGTTCCCCGGCACGCAGGGCGGCCCGCTGGAGCACGTGATTGCAGCCAAAGCCGTCTGCTTTGGCGAGGCACTGAAGCCGGAGTTCAAGGAATATGCCCGCAAGATCGTAGAAAATGCACAGGCGCTGGCTGCGGCCTTGCAGCAGCGCGGGGTCAAGCTGGTATCCGGCGGCACCGACAACCACCTGATGCTCATTGACCTGCGGGACGAAGAGTGCACCGGCAAGGACCTGGAGCAGCGTCTGGACAGCGTGCACATTACCGCCAACAAGAACACCGTTCCCGGCGAGACCCGCAGCCCCTTTGTGACCTCCGGCGTACGTCTGGGCACCCCGGCTGTCACCACCCGCGGCATGGGTGCAGCCGAGATGCAGGTGATCGCGGACTGCATTGCAGACTGCATCTGGAACTATGAGGAAAAGAAGGACGAGATCAGCGAGCGCGTTCTGCGCCTGACCCGGGAGTTCCCGCTGTACCAGTAAAAGCAAACCATAAATAACAAGGCATCCGCAGCCGTTCTGCTAAGCATACAGGGCTGCGGGTGCCTTTTGTTACAAAACCGGGAGAGCCAAAAAGGAGAAAGACGATGGAAAGTTTAGGCCTTTTGCATCTGTATTACGGCGATGGTAAGGGCAAGACCACAGCCGCCATGGGGCTTGCCCTGCGGGCGCTGGGCAGCGGAAAACGTGTGGTCATCGTGCAGTTTTTAAAGGGCGGGCAGAGCGGTGAGATCCCGCTGCTGGAACAGCTGGGCGCCACCGTCTACCGGGGCAAGGCCGGGCAGAAATTCGTCTTTCAGATGAATGAAGCTGAAAAGGCCGCTACCCGCGCTTTACAGAACAAAAATCTTGCGGCGGCGCTGGCGCAGCCCTGTGATCTGTTGGTGCTGGACGAAGCCGGCAGCGCGTGGGAACTGGACATGGTGGATAAAGCCCTGCTGCAGCAGGCGGTGCTGCACCGCCCCGCCGGGCAGGAATGTGTCCTGACCGCCCACGCAGCCCCCGGGTGGATGTCGGACGCCGCAGATTACCTTACTGAGATGTGCTGCCGCCGCCACCCCTACCAGAAGGGCATCGCCGCACGGAAGGGCGTGGAGTATTAAGGTTATAGCAAAAAGGAGTTGTTGCGCATGATGCAACAACTCCTTTTGCAGTTTTATACATCCCAGAACCCTTTCAGCGCCGTTTCCAGCGCGGCGGTGCCGGGCAGATACCGGATGTGCTGCCAGTGCGGCGGGAACAGGCGGGCGGTGTCGGGCTGCGCAAAGCGGTCGTCCAAAAGCAGCACCACGCCTTTGTCCTGCGGGGTGCGCACCACCCGCCCGGCGGCTTGCAGCACCTTGTTCATGCCCGGGTAGCGGTAGGCATAGTCGAAGCCGCAGCCGGACTGCTCCTCGTAATACCGGCGCAGCATCTCCTGCCGGGGGTTCACCTGCGGCAGACCCACCCCCACGATGGCGCAGCCGATGAGCCGGTCGCCCACAAGGTCTACCCCTTCGCCGAAGATACCGCCCATCACGGCAAAGCCCAGCAGCGTTTTGGCGGGGTGGGGCACAAACTGCGCCAGAAACTCTGCGCGCCCGGCATCGTCCAAGCTGCGCTGCTGCACAAGGGTGGGAATGTCCGGCCAGCGGGCGGCAAACGCCTCGTACACCTGCTGCAAATAGGCGTAGCTGGGGAAAAACGCCAGATAGTTGCCGGTCTTGCCCTTTGCCAGCGCCGCCAGCGCATCGGCTACGGCGGGCACACTGGCTTCCCGCTGGCGGTAGCGGGTGGAGATGCCCGGCAGACAGAACAGTCCCAGATTTTCCGGCGGGAAGGGGCTGGGCAGCGCCACCGCCCGGGCATTGGCGCAGCCCAGCACGCTGCGGTAGAAAGCAGGCGGGGTCAATGTGGCACTGAACAGCGCCGCGCTGCGCCCTGCCGCCAGACTGGCGTCCACAAAGGGTGCGGGGTCTAAGCAGAGCAGATGCAGCTCCAGCTCGCTGCCCCGGGCGGTAAGCTGGGTGACAAAATGGCTGTCGTACCGGTCGGCGGCGCGGGCGATATCCTGCAAGGCAAAGTAGAGCTCCAGCAGCTGGGCGTGGGCGGGGTCCTCGGGGTTTTGTTCCAGCCAGTCTTGTAACGGGGTGTGCACCGCCCGCAGGGCAGCGGGCAAAGCGGCGGGCAGCTGCTGCAAAAACACAGTGCCGTCCCGGGCGTACAGCGGCTGCGGCAGGGCAAAATCCGGGGCAGCTTCAGCGGGTAAAAGACTCACCTGCGTAGGCTCGGTCTCCCCGGCGGGCTCTGCACCTGTGCGGGGCGCAGCCTGTGCGCAGGCTTTGCGCGCCGCCAGAAAGACTTTGTCTGCTTTGATCAGTGCGGTTTTCAGGCTGCTTTTGCCCTTGCCCAGCGCCCGCTTTGCCTCGGTCAGGCTGCTTTTGGCAAACTGCGCCGAGTACATGGCGCGGGCTCTGTCCGGCAGGTTGTGCGCCTCGTCAATGAGGAACAGCCAGTCCCCGGCGGCATCGAAAAAGCGCTTGAGGTGCACCACCGGGTCAAACAGATAGTTGTAGTCTCCGATGACCACATCGCACCACTCGCTCAGATCCAGCCCCAGCTCAAAAGGACACACTGAGAACTGCCGGGCGGTGTCCGCCAGCGCGGCGCGGCTGAAACTGCCGCTGCCGTCCAGCAGAGCCACCAGCGCGTCCTTGCGGCGGTCGTAATAGCCGTTGGCAAAGGGGCATACTTCCGGCAGGCAGGCGGGGTGCCCTTCGGCGTCCGGGTGCAGACAAGACTTTTCCTTGGCGGTCAGGGTCACGCTGCGCAGGGCAAGGCCGGGCTGGGCGGTACGCAGCCGCGCCACTGCGTCCTCGGCGGCGGCTTGGGTGGTGTTGCGGGCGGTCAGGTAGAACAGCTTTGCGCCGCAGCCCTCGCCCATGGCTTTCAGGGCAGGGAAGAGCGCGCTCATGGTCTTGCCGATGCCGGTAGGGGCCTGACAAAAAACGCGGGTACCGCCCTTGCGGTCGGCGCTTTTCCCGGCGCGGCAGGCGCGGTACACCTCGCCCGCCAGCGCCCGCTGCCCGGGACGGTACTTCGCAAAGGGGAATTGCAGCGCCGCAAGGCTCTGGCTGCGCCGGGTGTCCCAGTCCAGCTGCCGCTGCGCCCACGGGGCGTACTGCGTTAAAAGCTGCCGCAAAAACTGCTCCAGCTGCTGCCGGGTGAACTGCCGCGTAAAACGCAAAATTTGGTCAGTATCAACTTGGTAATAGGTCAGCCGTACGGCCAGCGCATCCAGTCCCTGCTGGCTGCTGTAAATAGCGGCATATACCATGCCCTGCGCCCAGTGGCAGGGGTTCAGCTCCTCGGTAATCTCCTCATAGGGGACGGTAGTGGTCTTGATCTCGTCAATGGTCACGGTGCCGTTTTCATCGGTGAAAATGCCGTCTGCCCGGCCTTCCAGCGTAAAGGCGATGCCGCAGGCCTCCCACTCCGCGCTGAGGAACACCTCAGCCTGATAGCCCTCTCCGGCGGCCTTTTGCAGCTTGCGGTGGATGCGTGCGCCCTCGTTGGCGCGGTCAAAGCCGGCAAAGCGGCTGTCGATGCTGCCGGTGCGCAGCATAAACTCCACCAGCTGCCGGATGGGCAGATGGATGCTTGCCAAGGCGTTTCACCTCCGTTATAGTTTACTTTATCCTACCCCGAACAGCTCCATGCACTGGGCGGCTGCGGCATCCACCTGTGCAAAATCCACGGCGGTGCGGTAGTAGGTCTCTAACTCGTCGTGGCAGCTTTTTGCCTGCGCCATCAGGGCACAGGCCTGTTCCAACAGTTCGGCGGCGGCGCGCTCGTTGAAGCGCAGCCGTGCACGGCAGGCAGAAAGGTTTTCTCTATCCACAAAACGGCTGCACCGCACGGTCTGCGCCGCAGACAGCCGCACCGGATGCCAGCGGTTGTCGGTCAGGAACGCCAGCCGCAGGGAGGGGATGATAATGTGGTCGATCTTATCCTCCGGGTGCATGGCGCAGGGGCAGGTGATGATGTGGTAGCCCCGCGCCAGCGCCTCGGCGCGGATGAGTTCCAGCAGCAGGCGGGAGACTGCCCCGTAGTCGTCCCGGAAGAGGATGCATTTGTCTGCCAGTGCCTGCACCGTGCCCTGATAGAACACCTCGCCCTTGGGCGTGATGGCCGAGAGCAGCCGCAGCTCTTCAGAGCCCATCTCCTCGGTGCGGGGCAACAGGCGGATGCACAGCCGCTTGACGTAGCGGCGCACTTTTTCAAAGTTGGCGCTGCACGCTTCGGCGCGGCGGCTGTCCAGCAGCAGGCTGCCCGCCGAGGCCACATACCGCGCCGCCCGGCTGCGCAGCAGCTGGTTGCGGGCAAACAGGGCGGTCACCTCGTCCTTGTGGGGGTGCAGGGCATCGGCGTCAATGGTGTGGTACAAACTCAACACCCGCTCGTCTGCGCCGGGGGCTTCCGGCTCCACCACATGGGGCGCGGTGGCGTCGATGATGGCGCGTTTCTGCCGCAGGAACACCACCCCGTCCAGACTGTCGGGGTCGCTGGCGCAGTGGATGCGCTGGATGGGTTCGCCCTTATCCTGTGCGGCGCGCGCCAGACGCTTCATCAAAGTAGACTTGCCGCAGCCCGGCCCGCTTTTGAGCAGCACCAGCTGCATCCCGGGCTCCCGGCGCAGCGGCGCAAAGTAGCCCTTGAACCCGGCGGGCGTTGTAGCGCCCAGAAAGAAATCCACAGAAGGATGCACGGAACTTTCCATACAAAAACACCTCACTTTTGCTTTACAGTATGCAAAAGCGGCGCGGTTGGTTCCTGTCCTTATTTATGATAGGTATGCTCGCACACGGCGGCAATGGTGTCCCGCAGTACGGTAAAGTCCGCAAAGGCTTCAGGCTTGTTCTGGGGTTGGCGCAGCAGGGCGGCGGGGTGGAAGGTGCCCATGAACAAAATGCCACCCTTCTCAATGATCTGTCCGTGCTCCCGGGTGACGGAAAAATCCTGCCGGATCATCCGCTGGGCGGCAACACGCCCAAGGCAGACCACGATCTTGGGATGCAGCAGCCGGAACTGCTCCCGCAGCCACGGCATACAGGCTTCGCTCTCAGCGGGCAGCGGGTCGCGGTTCTGGGGCGGGCGGCACTTGACGATGTTGGCAATATAGCAGTTCTTTTTGCGGTCAAGGTCGATGGCAAACAGGTATTTGTCCAGCAGCTGGCCGCTGCGCCCCACAAAGGGCAGACCCTGCTCGTCCTCGCTCTGGCCGGGGCCCTCGCCCACAAACAACACCTCGGCGTCCGGCACGCCCTGCCCGAACACCACGTTCGTCCGGGTGGCGCATAGCTCGCACCGGGTGCAGGCAAGGCATTCGGCCTTTAAAGTATCCATATCCATGGAGAACATCTCCTTTAAAACCAGTATGATATTTTATTCACAAATCAAATGGCGGTTTCTCCCCTAAAATATAGCACAAAAACACAATTTTGTCTTGAACTTTTTGCCGTCTGTGCTAGAATAAAGAAGAAAGGCATCCTTGTGTCCAACAGACACGGGATGCAAATTTTGGAAAGCATTTTCGGAGGTAATCACAATGGCTGATATGTTTGCACCGCTGGTAGCACAGCTGAAGGCAAATCCCAAGACGATCGTGTTCACCGAGGGCAATGACCCCCGCATTCTGGAGGCCGCAAGCAAGCTGCTGGCCGAGGGCGTGCTGAAGGTCGTTATGGTGGGCAACGAGGCAGAGTGCAAGGCTGCTGCCGCCGCCGGTAACTTTGATATTTCCGCTGCCGAGATCATCGACCCGGAGAACTACGCCGGTTTTGATGAGATGGTCAGCACCATGGTGGAGCTGCGCAAGGGCAAGCAGTCCGCTGAGGAGTGCACCGCCCTGCTGAAAAAGTCCAACTACTTCGGCACCATGCTGGTGAAGATGGGCAAGGCAGACTGCCTGCTGGGCGGCGCTACCTACTCCACCGCCGACACCATCCGTCCCGCTCTGCAGCTGGTCAAGACCAAGAAGGGCGCACATCTGGTGAGCTCCTGCTTTATTCTGGACCGCGACTGCGGCGAAGAGGGCCTGAAGCGCATTGCCATGGGCGACTGCGCCGTCAACATTGATTACACCGATACCGTCGATAAGGCTACCGGCGAGGTCAAGATCTCTGCCGCTTCCAAGCTGGCAGAGGTGGCTGTGGAGACTGCCCGCACCGCAAAGCTGTTCGGCATCGACCCGAAGGTGGCTGTGCTGAGCTTCTCCACCAAGGGCTCCGGCAAGGGCGGCACCGTGGCACTGAGCCACGATGCTACCATCAAGGCACAGGAGATGGATCCCGAGCTGGCTGTGGACGGCGAGCTGCAGTTTGACGCAGCCGTTGCTCCCGAGGTCGCACAGGTCAAGTGCAAGGGCAGCAAGGTGGCTGGTCAGGCCAACACCTTCATCTTCCCCTGCATCGAGGCCGGCAACATCGGCTATAAGATCGCACAGCGTCTGGGCGGCTACGCTGCCTACGGCCCCATCCTGCAGGGTCTGAACGCACCCATCAACGATCTGTCCCGCGGCTGCAACGCAGACGAGGTGTACAAGATGAGCCTGATCACCGCTTGCCAGTCTTAAACAGTTTTAGCACAAACGAGGAGAAGCTTTCGGGCTTCTCCTTTTTGTTTTGCCCCCTCTTGCAATCCGGCGGGGTTTATGGTACAATATCTTAGCATCCACAAGGATGTGTCGGACAGCGCCTGCTGCGTGGTTCGGCATACGGATGCGGGTCCTGTACGATGGGCTCGCTGTGAACCAGGTCAGGTGGGGAACCAAGCAGCCTTAAGCAGTGCGTTCGTGCGTTTCAGTAAGCCTGCATCCGTATGCCGAGTTACGCAAGGCGGGGACAAAACCCCGTCGAGCGCTGTCCTTTTATTTTTGCCGCAAAGGCCGGGAAAGGGGAGAGATCGCCATGTATCGTGCACTTTACCGCAAATGGAGACCCCAGCGGTTTGAGGACGTGGTGGGCCAGCGTGCTATCGTGACCGCCCTGAAAAACCAGATCACCGCAGGGCGCGTGGGCCATGCGTATCTGTTTACCGGTGTGCGCGGCACCGGCAAGACCACCTGCGCCAAAATTTTTGCAAAGGCGGTCAACTGTCTGCACCCGGTAAATGGCGACCCCTGCGGGGAGTGCGAGATCTGCAAAGGCATCGACAACGGCAGCCTGCTGGACGTGGTGGAGATGGACGCAGCCTCCAACAACGGCGTGGACGATATCCGCGACCTGCGGGACGAGACCGCCTACACCCCCAGCGCCTGTCAGTATAAGGTGTATATCATCGACGAGGTGCACATGCTGTCCACAGCGGCCTTTAATGCGCTGCTGAAAACGCTGGAAGAGCCGCCCGCACATGTCATCTTCATTCTGGCGACAACCGAGATCCAGAAAGTGCCCGCCACCATCCTCTCCCGCTGCCAGCGGTACGATTTTACCCGCATCGGGCCGGAGGATATCGCCCGGCGGGTGGAGTATATCGCCGGGGAGGAAAAGCTGGAGCTGACCTCCGACGGCGCGGAACTGATCGCCCGTCTGGCCGATGGCGCGTTGCGCGATGCACTGTCCATTCTGGACACCTGCGCCGGAGTTACCGCCAAAATTGACGCAGACGTGGTGCGCCGTATGGCCGGTGTGACCGACCGCAGCTACCTGTTCCATATTTCGGACGCTCTGGAAGCACAGGACGCAGCCGCCGCGCTGGCACAGCTGGCACAGCTGCGGCAGCAGTCGGTGGACGTAAAACGTCTAACTGAGGAACTGATCGCCCACTACCGCGCCCTGATGCTGGCGGCGCTGCCCGGCGGGCAGGCGCTGCTGTCCGGTGTATCGCCGGAGGAAGAGGCGCTGTACCTGCAAAAAGGCCCGGAGATGGGGCAGCGGGAAGCCATCCGCGCCATCCGCACTTTGGGCACGGCGCTGGAGCACATGACCCGTGGCAGCGACCAGCGCATCGAGCTGGAACTGGCACTGTTCAGCCTGTCCGAGCCGCCCCAGCAGATGCAGGCGGTAACGGTACAGGCAACCCCTGCCCGCACGGCACAGTCGGAAGCACCCCGCCCCTTTACGGCAGCGGTGCAGCCCTTTGCCAGCGCCCCGGTGCAGCCCGCACCGGCAGCAACTGCACCCCAGACCCCGGCAGCAGGAACAGAACCTGCCCCTGCTGCGCAGGAGGTGTCCCCGCAGCCTGCCGCACCGGAAGCAACGCCCGCCCCTGCGGACGAGCTGCCGCCCATGCCAGAGGAACCGCCGGTACAGCAGAGCGATGCCGCCCTGCCGTGGGACGAGCCTGCCCCGCAGGCACCGCCGCCGGAGGAGCCGGAGCCGGTCAGTCAGCCGGAGCAGCCTGCCCCTGCAGAGCCTGTGCAGCCTGCCCCGGCAGCAGAGAAATCGCCTGCCCCGGTGCAGGAGCACCCTGCCGACCCGGTGCTGACAAAGCCCCGCAGCGTGGCGCAGCAGGGCACGAACCCCTTCCCGTACTGGGGGCAGATCGTGCAGAAGCTGGAAGGCATCGACCCCATGCTGTATATGTATCTGCGCAAGTCCAAGGCTTACTTTGACGGCACCCGCGTGCTGATCGATGGCGGCAAGACTTTCCGGGATTTTATCCGGGTGAACAAGGACAGCCAGAAGCTGATCAAAAAGCTGATCGCCGAGGTATCCGGCGTGCCGGTGCCCATCGGCCCCTACGAGCCCAAAACGGCCGGAAAGACCGCCTCCAACGCGGAGCAGTCCCTTCTGGCGCTGGAAAAGCTGGGGTTAGAGGTCAGCATTGAGGATACCGCCCGCAAAAAGCGATAAAAATTGTTTATAATAAAGGAGAATACCATTATGAAAGCAAGAATGCCCGCAGGCTACGGCCGCCCCGATATGAACGCCCTGATGCGTCAGGCTCAGAAGATGCAGGAGGACATGAAGAGCAAGCAGGCCGAGTTGGAAGCCGCCGAGTACACCGGCAGCGCCGCCGGTGAGATGGTGACCGTAAAGATGAACGGCAAGCATGAGGTGCTGTCCATCACCATCAAGCCCGAGGCTGTGGACCCGGACGACATCGAGATGCTGGAAGACATGGTGGCTGCTGCCATCAACGCCACCGTGAAGCAGGTGGATGAGACCGCCGAGGCCGAGATGGGCAAGCTGACCGGCGGCCTGAACATTCCGGGTCTCTGAGCCGGGAAGGGGAGATACCATGGACTACACTGCCGCACCGCTGGAAAAGCTGATCGAAGAGTTCGGCAAGTTTCAGGGCGTGGGCCGCAAGGGCGCTACCCGCATGGCCTATCAGGTGCTGAGTATGTCGGATAAGGACGCTGCGGCGCTGGCCGATGCCATCCGCGGTGCGCACACCCGGCTGCACCGGTGCCGCATCTGCCAGAACTTTACGGACGCTGACCTGTGCCCGGTGTGCGCCAGCGCCAAGCGGGACACCTCGGTGATCTGCGTGGTGGAAAAGCCCCGGGACGTGCAGGCTTTTGAGCGCACCCGGGAGTATAACGGCCTGTACCATGTGCTGCATGGTCTGCTGGACCCGCTGGCCGGTGTGGGCGTAGAGCAGTTGACCGTCAAGGAGCTGCTGGCGCGGCTGAAGGACGACACGGTGAAGGAGGTCATCATGGCCATGAACCCCACCGTGGAGGGCGAGGCTACCGCCATGTATCTGGCAAAGCTCATCAAGCCGCTGGGCATCCGGGTCACCCGGCTGGCCTCCGGTCTGCCGGTGGGCGCCAGCCTGGAATATGCGGACGAGACTACCCTGTACCGGGCACTTTCCGGCCGGGGAGAGCTGTGAGTTTGTAAAAATTTACAATTCTGTCAGAAACAGCCCTTGCATTACCCTGAAAAAATGGTATACTGAAACAACAAACGGAACGGAGAAAGGAGGCGCGCAGCATGGCACCCACAAAGGAGCGCCCGGCGACCAAGAGCATCGCCACCAACCGCGAAGCGCGCCACGAATATTTTGTTCTGGAAGCGCTGGAGACCGGTGTGGAGCTCAAAGGCACCGAGGTGAAAAGCCTGCGGGCCGGCGGGGTCAACCTGAAGGACAGCTGGGTAGATATTGAAAATGGCGAGCTGCTGGTAAAGGGAATGCACATCAGCCCTTACGACCACGGCAACCTGTTCAATCAGGATCCTATGCGTGTCCGGCGGCTTCTGGCACACAAAAGTGAGATTCGGCGTCTGCACCAGCAGTGCAAACTGCAGGGCTATACGCTGGTGCCGCTCTCGCTTTATTTCAAGCATGGCCGCGTAAAAATGGAAGTGGGCCTGTGCAAGGGCAAAAAGCTGTACGACAAGCGTGCCGATGCCGCCCAGCGCGATGCAAAGCGCTCCATTGACCGGGCTGTGAAGTCCAACGGCAAGTATTATTAAGCATTCCAATTGCAGACTGCGGCTCACCGCAGAAAACCAAGCTTTCCGCACATCGCAAGATGTGCTTTATATGGGGGCGTAAAGGTTTCGACGGGGGGAGCAAGGTCTGGGCAGCGGGTAGCAGTGGGGGAACTGCTCTATAACTCCTCCAAAAAAATTAACTGACAACAATAATTATCAGTTGCTCGCAGCCTGAGTGCTGCGCG
>OLYB01000099.1_pt1 | contig 86288 bp, 83 predicted proteins | sample 1674481 | NCBI WGS metagenome assembly OLYB01 (sample SAMEA103958167, study PRJEB25191) | human gut metagenome
CTCCCGGGTTCGAGTCCCAAAATCATATTGCCATAAAAAAACCGCCGCAAGGACGGTTTTTTTTATGGCGTCAGCGGCGGGACTCGAACCCACTGCCCCAGGTTTAGGAAACCTGTGCTCTATCCTGATGAGCTACGCTGACCTCAAACAAGAACGGATTATAACCGCACTTTTTACAAAATCAATCATTCTTCGTCATCTATCCACGATTTCAGACTGGCCACCTCGGTTTTAAAGTCGGATTTCACCCCCGACCAAAACTCGCGGAAATCAGTCTTTCTCCAAGTGGTAACCAGCCAGTAGGCGCCGACCGACACAATTACCAGCACCCCGATCGTAAATCCGCAGGCCAACAGCCAGACGATTGTCATCCCCACCGAAAGCGCCAGAATCAACCCGCGGGAATAGTCGGCGCCTTTGACATAATGGATAGAATATATGAACATGGCCAGCAAAAGCGCGATGCCGAGCATCGACCCCCAGCGCGCCGCCGGGCCGTATCCGTCGATTTTGAGGTTGAGCACCCATACGCAGCCGGCCGTCAGCAAGCCGCAGACAATCAACCCCGCCGTTAGCATCGTACTCATTCTATCCGAAGTCTTGGTTGTTGGTTAACGATCAGCATTAACGTGTTATGTTAACGTATTTTCACCGTTATGTCCAGTTCTTTGTTGCCGGCCGAAAAGCCCGAAAAACAACTTTATTTTTGCCTTTGTCCCGGTTATAATGACAAACGCCGGAAAGGAGAATAAAATGGGCAAACTGCAAACGTTTCTGGCTTCGGCCATAATCGGGCTTTCGCCGGCGGGCGGCGGCATTCTCAACGCACAGACGGCCGAACCGCGGCGGCCGAAAACGGAAAAGACCGAAAAAACCGACGTTTTCGCCAAATTTCGCGCGGCGGAAAAGCATGCGCTGCCGCTGCTCGTTTTTTTTGAAGGCTGTTCGCTCAAAGCCTATGACGACTGCAACGGCATCGCCACCATCGGCATCGGCAACACCACGTTTCCCGACGGACGCCGGGTTACCCTCAAAGACCGGCTGAAAGACAACCGCGAAATGTATGAGATGGTTCGCGCCTATTTGGAAAAACACGCCTACCCGCTGATTGACAAATACATTGCCCGCCGTCTGGAAACGGAAGAAATGGCGGCTCTCATCAGCCTAACGTACAACTGCGGCGCAAAAATTTTGCAAAACCGGGGACGCCCTTCGCAAATCGCTCGGTTGATCAACGCCGGCGGTTCGGTCGAAAACCTGTCCCGCGCTTTTTTGCGCAAGGCCTATTCCCGCAAAGGCTTTAACAACGGGCTGGCGGTGCGCCGCTGTATGGAAGTCCTCTACGCCAAAAAACTTCTGACTTATGAGGATTTGCAAAACTTTTACGTCTGCAGTTACGACAAGCTGAATTACCAGGACTTGACCTTGTACGGCAAAAGCGGCCGCGTTGTCAAAACCGAAGAAAAGATTTTAACCCGCATCCGCCGCGTCTGCGGCACCGCTCCTGACCGGGAAACCTGCCGAAAACGGGAATGGTTCGGCGGCGACCGCCGGGTCAGCCTGTTCACGCCGGCAGAAACCCCGAAACGGCCGCCGGCTCTGAAACTGAACCCGATTCTGTTCGCCGACCGCGTCAACCGACGTTAAAAACCGTTTTCCGCCAGCCGCTGCAAAAACCTCCTTTGAATCTCGGCCAGCTGTTCGACCGACTGCCAGACGACGTATTCGCCGGCCGCATGCATGCCGTCGCCGCTGCCCGAATGCATGATCACCACCGAGCCGCGTTCGGCAAATGCGCGGGAATCCGTCGCGCCGCCGATATATTCAAACTCAAGCGGCTGTCCCAGATATTCTTCCGCCAACTGCTTGTAAGCGCGGATATGAGGATTGTTTTCATCCATCACCACCGCTCTGCCGGCAGAGATGATCCGCCAGTCAACGCCTTCAACCGCCGCTTTTCGCAGATTTTCCTCCAGCCCGGCAAGAGTGGATTTTTCCGTCAGACGGAAATCGAGCAGAGCCTCGGCATGGTTGGCTATGACATTGGCCACCGCGCCGCCTTCGATTTTGGCAAAATGAACCGTGTCAACCCAGGTGTCGGCCGGTTTCGGCATTTTTTTGCTGTAATAAGGATAAAAACCGCGGATATTCTGCCAGGTCTGCATCAGCTGTTCGTTGGCGTCGATTCCCTCCCACGGGGTGGAACCGTGCGCTTCCTTGCCCTCCGACGTCAGCTTGACGAAAACCGGACTTTTGCAGCGGGCGACGATTTTGTTGATGCTGCCGGCAACGTCGACGTCAAACACGATTTTAGCCCTAAGAGCGGGATTGTCCTTTAAGAAGGCTTCCAGCCCGAAGCTTCCTTTCTCTTCGTCGGAAGACAGCAGCACACCGAACTTAAGCGGCAGCTTTTCTTTGATGACATATTCGAGCGAAGCAAGCCCGACTGCGGCAAAAGACTTCATGTCAAGGGTGCCGCGGCCGAACATTTTGCCGTCTTTCTCATAGGGAATAAACATATTGTCGGCGGCCGGCACCACGTCGATATGCCCGACCGCGAGAACATCGAAATCGCGCTTTTCGCCGTTTGTCAGCAGCATTACCGGCGCCAGCGCGTCCTTTTTGTAAATTTCAACCGCCGCGCCCATTTCGTCCGCCAGCCCTGAAAGATAGCGCATGCACCGGTCGATCTCCGGCAGGTTGCCCGTTTCCGTGCGAAACTTGATTAGTTCCGCCGCCGTTTTCCGTAAATCCATTTTTTTCTCCTTCGGTTACCTGAATTTTACCTTTTGTTTATCATATATGGGTATCATTACGCCAATTGTGATAAAAAAGCATTAATGAGGACAAAAGAGATGAAAACATTTTTAAGCGCCGTGCTGGCCGTTTGTCTGTTTGCCCTTCCCGTTTCCGCGCAAAACGGGGACGACGGCGATTCGGGCCGCAGTCTGCCGCGGATGGCCTCACTGCGTTCCAAACTGGTCAACGCCCGTTCCGGTCCCGGTTCCCGCTACCCGATCGAATGGGTATACAAACAAAAGAACGCACCGGTCGAAATCATTGCCGAATTTGACCTGTGGCGCCAGATACGCGACTGGGAAGGCTCGGAAACCTGGGTCTACAAGCCGATGTTAAGCAGCCAGCGCTGGATCAAAATGACCAACAAAGGCACCAGCAGCATCTACGCCAAGCCGGAACACGACGCCAAAGTGATTGCCAAAGTCGAAGACCAGGTGATCGGCAAGGTGGAAAAATGTCCGGAAGACAAGGATTTTTGCCTGATCAAATTCGCCTCAATCGAAGGCTGGGTTCAAAGGGGGGACTTTTTCGGAGTTTATCCCGGAGAAACGATTAACTGAAACCGCAGGATTAACCGATGAGCACAATCAACGAAATTAACTTTTCCGACATTTACATCACTCCCGACAAAGTCGCTTACATTCCCGACGGCAAAACCGCCAACGGACTGATGAAAATCAAAACCGACGACTTCAACTACTTCTACGACAAGGTGGAAAGCTGTTACGACGGCAGCAACCCCAGCTATTCCGTCCTTTACAACAAAATCCTTTACCGCGTGGAACGCAGCGTCAGCATCTACGGCATCCAGTACTGCGCCCGCAAGATGCCGCCGGAAGTACCGGCCTTCAATTCCCTCGGTTTTGCGCCGGAATTGCGCAAATATCTGTTGAATCTGAGCGACGCCGCCGGGCTGATCCTGTGGTCAGGGCCGACCGGCGCCGGCAAGACCACCGCCGTTTCCTCGCTGATGAAGGAATATCTGATCACCGAAGGCGGCTTTGCCTATACCATTGAAGACCCGGCGGAAATGCCGCTCGACGGCAGTTACAATGCCTTAAACGGCAGTCTCGGCCTGTGCAAACAGACCCAGCCGATCGAAGGAAACTGGGGCGCCTGCCTGAAATCGGCGCTGCGTTCCAAACCGCGTTTTATTCTGGTGGGCGAAATCCGCACCCCGGAAACCGCCAGCGAAGTGTTGCGCGCCTGCACCTCCGGCCACCTGGTTTTGTCAACCATTCACGCCAACAACGTCACCGACGCCATCAATTCGGTCATCAAATACGCCTCCTCTTCGGGCATGACCGAAGACCTGGCCTATGACCTGTTCTCCCGCGGCATGCTGGCAGTGATGCACCAGACCTTAAACGGCATCCGCAAAAAAGTGCCGGCCGTCACCTATTTGTTCGCCAACCCGGACACCACCCAGGGCGACCAGGTTCGCGCCATCATCAAAACCGGCAAGCTCAATCTGGCCACTTCCATCGACACCCAGCGCAGCCGGTTGTCGCTCGGCAAGGAACTGTTTCCCAACCTGAGGGAAAAAAGCTAGGAAATTCCGCCGGGCACGCCGCAGCGGAAAACCCCAAAACATGTCAAATTCAGGATTCGCGCATCTAAGAAGACTGCATACCGAACGCATGTTTTTTAGATGCCAAAAGATTCTCCCGGCCCGGCCGGGGATTTTCGGCATACAAAAACCCCGTACATACGGGGTTTTTCATTTTCCGAACCGCCGGAACAAACTTCTCAGCCATGCTCGGCTTTGATCTTGTACATGTATTCGATCACATCCTGACTGTCCCACTCGGCACTGCCGCGGATTCTTCCTATTTCTTTGCCTTCGCGGCCGATCAGCACCGTCACCGGCGAGGAAAAAATGCCGAACGCCGCCGCCAGATCGCTCTTGTCGTCAACATAAGTTTCCAGATCCGGCGCCCCGTACTTGGAAAGCAGCCGACGCTGTTCGGCAAAACCGCCCTGCCATTCCTCTTTCGGAGAAATCAGAATCACCCGGATACCATCGTTTTTGGTCTGCCGGGCAAACTCGTTTAAACTTTCCAGTTCGCGAATGCAGGGAACGCAGTAACGCGACCAAAATACCGCCAGCACGAAATCGCCTTTGAAATCGTCCATCCGCACGCGGTTGCCGGCCTCTCCGTATACCGCCTTCGACGGCACGTCGCGGGCCGCACCGTAAATGTTCACGCCCTTTTCCGAAGCTTCTGCGGCGATCGTCTGCAAACACAGCGCCACCGTCAAAAAAATTTGCCAGATTTTTCTCATTTGCCTATTGATAACTGTATTATATTTTTTGCCTTGTTTCCGATAGAGTAATAATATATAAACATTGATACGCAAATAGACAAGCAAAAGGTGAAAGATATGAATAAGGCATCGTTGTTTCTGTGGCTTTTTCTGGTTGCCGCCGGGCTCTCGCTTGCCGGCTGCGGCAAAGTTTCCACCCCGGTGCCGCCGGAAGGAAGCTCCTATCCCCACTCCTACCCGCGGAAATAATACCTACAGACAAGGAACATAAAAATGGCAGAAAACAACTTCGTAGACGACATGATTCCTTATGTGGAATTTGCCGACAATGCCAACGAACGCACCCCCTGCGTTTTGGTGCTGGACTGTTCCGGCTCCATGCGCGGCGAGCCGATCAAACAGTTAAACGTCGGTTTGAAAGCGCTGGAAAAGGAACTGAAAGAAGACATTGACGCCAGTTCGAGAGTGCAGCTCCTGATCATCAAGGCTTTCGGCAAAGACGAAACCGAAGTTTCCGCCGACTGGATCGACGCCATGAACTTCACCGCGCCGGAAATGGCGGCCGGCGGCCTTACCCCCCTCGGCAAAGCCATGGAACTGGCACTGCAGAAAATCGAAGAGCAGAAATGCCTCTACGACAGCTGCGGCATCACTTCCAAACGGCCGTGGATTTTCCTCATCAGCGACGGCGAACCGACCGACTATGACTGGGAAAGCGTCGCCCGTAAATGCTGCCGGGCGCAGGAAAACAAAAAAGTGGTCATTCACGCCGTCGGCACCGAAGGCGCCAACCTGGAAAAACTGGCGCGCTTTTCGCTCAACTCGCCCAAACGTCTTACCGGGCTGAAATTTACCGAATTTTTCCTCTGGCTCAGCCGCAGCGTTTCCTGCATATCCAAAGCAGCGCCGAACGCCGGAGACCTGTTTGAAGACACGGGAAACTGGGATGAAGAAAACTAAAGCCGCCAACATCAAAGTGCGCGCCGCCTGCATCACCGGACCGGTGCACCTCGGCCGCGGCCAGCTCTGTCAGGACCGCTGCCGCTGGTCCACCCGCGGCGCCAACTTCGTCGCTGTCGTTTCCGACGGCGCCGGTTCCACCAAATACGGCCGCATCGGCGCCAAAATCGTCTGCGACACACTGGTCGACCTGCTGGAAAACGCCCCGTTTAAGAACATCCGCGCAGCCATCGTCAAAGCCATCGGCGTCGCCCGCGACAAGCTCGCCTTCCACCGGCTCAATTCCGCCAACAACAAAAAAGGCATCATGGCTTTTGCCGCCACCGTGGTCGGCGTCGTCTGCCACAAGGGCGAAGGGCTGTTTTTCCACATCGGCGACGGCGCGGCGCTGGCTTTCACCTCGCCCGACCTCTCCAGCTATGTCGCTTCCAAGCCGGAAAACGGGGTCTTTGCCTGCGAAACCTATTTCTATACCATGGACGACTGGCAGGAAAGCCTGCGTTTTACCACTTTTAAGGAAGCGCACACGGTGATGCTGATGTCCGACGGACTGACCAACTTTTCCTTTGCCCCCGACTTCAGCCGCATTGAGCCGAATTTTCTGCTGCCGATCAACGACTTTCTCAACCGGGAAAAACAACAGGTCCGCGCCGTACGCGCCCTGACCAACACCCTCAACACCACCCGGGCCAAGCGTCTGAACCCTGATGACAAAACCTTTTTGTGGGCCAGGCTGTGATGGAAGAAACCGCGCAGACATACAATGCCATTTACGGCGACCGCACCTGGGAGCAGATCACGCTCGGCGAAATGATCAACAAGGGCGGCGCCGCCGGCCGCATTTTCCGGGTTAAAGGGCACCCGCAGCTGGTGGCCAAAATTTTTCACAACCTGAACAAAAGCAGCGCCAACCGGGAAAAGCTGCAGGCCATGCTGCTCAACCGGCCGAGTTTTTCGCCGGCAATGAAAGACGGCAAACGGTTCACCATGGAAGACGGCAACAACTATATCCAGATCGCCTGGCCGGAAGCGCTGCTGGAAAACGAATACGGTTTTTGCGTCGGCTATCTGATGCCGCTGATCGACTTAAGCCAGGCCGCTTCGCTTGACCACTTCATGCAAAAGGCCATCCGCCAGAAGCTGAAACTGACGGAAAAGTACGAACACCGCCTGCAGGCGGCTTACAACCTCTGCACCATGGTGGCGGCCTTGCACGAAAAGGGCCACTACATCGTCGACCTCAAACCTTCCAACGTATATGTTTACAAACAAAGCATGCTGATCGCCATCCTTGACTGCGACGGCTTTTCCATCCGCGGCGAAAACGGCCGCTATCCGGCCGAATTCGTCAGCGAGGAATACATCTACCCGGAAGGCATGAAGCAAAACTGCGACCAGATGGGCGAGGAACAGGACAAATTTGCCCTGGCGGTCATTTTGTTCAAGCTCTTAAACAACGGCATCCATCCTTTTTCGGGCGTGCCGCGCAAACAGGGCGTTCCCAACCTCACCATTCAGGAACGGATCGCCGCCCATCATTATGCCTACGGTTCCTGGGCGGACCTGTATCAGGCGCCGCACCCTTACAGCATTCACGACTACTTTGCCAAAGACACGCTGGAACTTTTCGACCGCGCCTTCGTCAAAGGAATGAAACGGCCGAGCGCGGCGGAGTGGGAGCGCCATCTGCGCAACCTGCTGCAAAACCTGCGTCCCTGCAAAAAAAATCCCGACCATGCTTATTTTACTTCCAAAGGCTGCGGCCTCTGCCTGATGGAGGAAAAGTTCAAATCCGACATGCGCGAACGCCGGGCGCAGCTGCAAACGCCCAAAACCGTGCGCGGACTGGAAATAGAAAACATGACGCCGGAAAAAATGGAAGCGGAAAAGCAGCTCCGGCACCAAAAGCTGATCCGCGCCAACCACATTACCGCCGCCGCGGTCGCCGTCTATCTGGTCTTTTTCGGCATGCTGCATTTTATGTTTGCTCCCTTGGCCGAAACGCTGACAAAAGCGGGGATCGGCCTGCAGATGATCGGCATTATTCTGATCATGAGCGGCATCCACAAAATTTTTAAGAAGATCCGCCCGAAAGTCCCTCTTTTCCGCTACGATCTGCTGCCGCTGCTGCTGGAAGTCTATGCCTTCATCTGCATGCTGGTCACGCTGATCGCCGTCAACCGGCTGCCGCTTGAAATCCTCGCTCTGGCGCCTTAAATTTTTACTATGAAAAAAAAATTTTTTATGGTATAAGCGTTCTAAATAAAAAAATACTATGAAAGGTTTATTAACTTGAAAAGCTTAAATCCCATTCTCATTTCCGGCAAAGAAGTCCTGCCGCTGGTTGAAGGCGGCAAAGGCATTAACGGCAGCGATGGCCGCAGCAGCGGTGCCTGGGCGCACGAAAACTGCGTCGGCACGTTCTCCGGCGTCAGCCCGGACTTTTACGACGACAAAGGCAACGTCGTTATTGAAAAGTTTTTAAAAAGATCGCGGCCGGAACGTCATGAAGAAATGGTGGAAAGAGCCATTAAGGGCGGTATCGCCCAGGCTCAGGTTGCGCACGAAGTTTCCGGCGGCAACGGCCGCATCCACATGAATATGCTGTGGGAGCTGGCGGATTCCCAGCGCATCCTCGAAGGCGTGCTGGAAAAGGCCAAAGGCCTGATCAACGGCATCACCTGCGGCGCCGGCATGCCCTATCACCTCGGCGCACTGGCTTCAAAATTCGGCGTCTACTATTACCCGATCGTCTCTTCCGCCCGCGCCTTCAACATCCTGTGGAAACGTGCCTATTCCAATTTTACCGAATTTCTGGGCGGCGTCGTTTACGAAGACCCGTGGCTGGCCGGCGGACACAACGGCCTTTCCAACGCCGAGGATCCGACCAAACCGGAAACGCCCTATAACCGCGTTGCCGAACTGCGGCGGCTGATGAACGGCTACGGCCTGACGGAAACGCCGATCATTCTGGCCGGCGGCGTTTGGTCGCTGAAAGACTGGGAAGACTACATCGACAATCCGGAAATCGGCAAAATCGCCTTCCAGTTCGGCACCCGGCCGATGATCACCAAGGAAAGCCCAATCAGCGAAGCCTGGAAAAAAGTGATGCTGCATGTCAAAAAAGGCGACGTCATTTTACAGCGTTTCAGCCCCACCGGTTTCTTTTCTTCGGCCATCAAAAATTCTTTTCTGGCTAAACTGATCGATCGCAAAAACGGCGAAATCGCTTTCAAAACGGAAGCCGACGCGGAATTTTCCCAGCCGCTGAAAATAAGCGACCACAAAACCGTGTTCATCAAGCCTGACGATATGGCCAAAGCCAACAACCAGATCAACGCCGGACTGACGTCGATCAAGGAAACGCCGGATCAGACCGTCGTTTTCATGACCCCGGAAGACTGGGAGCAAATGAAGGAAGACCGCAAAAACTGCGTCGGCTGCCTTTCCCAGTGCCAGTTCTCCACCTGGTCGGCCGTCAGCCCCACCGGTTCAACCGGCCGCATCCCCGATCCGCGCACCTATTGCATCCACAAGACGCTGTACGAAGTCGGACACGGCGGCAGCGTAAAGGATCATCTGCTGTTTGCCGGTCATCAGGTTTACCGCTTTGCAACCGATCCGCTTTACCGCAACGGCTGCATTCCGTCGGTTAAGGAACTGATTGAAAAAATCAAACGCGGCGAATAAGACAAGCCCCCCGGAAACTCCGGGGGGTTATTTTTTTGCGTTTTCGCATTTACGGCTGCAACGGCAGAAAAAGCGAACGTCTCGTTTCGTGCGATATGTTTGTTCTGCCCTCATGCTTTCTTATCCATCCGGCGCACCATAAAAAAACACGGAGAAAAACCTTCCCGACAACGGTATTGTGCCCGTTAACCCGTTTGTATCGGAAAACCGCCGGCCATAAACCGCGACGCCGCCATCCGGAAACAACGTTCCCGGCAAAAATACGCCGTTAAAAAGCGACTTTCAGAAGAATCAGCCGTTTTCTTTTGAAACGCCCCGTACCGACGGCCTCTTTTGCGGCTTTTCGTCAGACAGGCATTCGTCTTCCTCCATCCACACAAAACAACCTTCCCGGCATTTTTGCAAATCGGCATCCCAAACGTAACGATGGGAAGAACAGATGATTTGTGCCCGCACCGTTTCCATATGGGAAGAATAGGCAAAAGAAAGAAAAAGCGCCGCACAAACGGCAAGAACAAGATAACTTTTTCTGCTCAGTCCGGCAACCGTCCAAACGATCAGATAAAGCAAAATCACCGCCATCATAACGACGTAAAGCCACTCGGCCCAATAAGCCAGCTCTTCGCTGCCGGCTATCGGAAAACGGCGCATTTTCCAACCGACCAGCGACCATTCGCCGATTGCCATCACAATAAGCAGAAGCGTAAACAAAAACTTAAAGCCGAACCACAATACCGACAACAGCAGTCCCCCCCAAAAACCGCGAACTTTTATATCGCTCCTCAATCGCCATCTTTCCTCTTTCCCTGCAAAGTTTTCATTAAACAACCGATAAAAACTATTTGTAATATTCGCGGGGATTGCGCGGACAACTATCCCATAACGTTTTTCCCGTTTCCGCCCCCCTTTTTCCCCGTAAATTGGCAGCCATATCATCTGATGCATCCTGCAAATCAGCATCCGACCCCAACGCCTGAAATATTTCTTTGTTTCGGCTTAGATTTATAGCCAACTCACCTTCCGACATACCTCTTTTCGCCGCTTCATAAACAGCTTCTACATTTCCTATAGAACCAGTTTTCTAAAAACTTATTGTTACAATACATGTATATCGCGTATACTGTAAATATATCTCTGTCAAAAAAATAATCTGTTCATAAATTATGATTAAAAAAAAATTTTCCCGCATGACGTACATGTACATATGCGGGAAAAAACATCCGTAAAATCTGTATCAGACAACCGTAGAACGAACTTTACCTGCTGACGATAACCATCGCCTCCCGCAAAATTCTATCATTGATCATATAACCGGTCTGCAGTTCGGCCACGACGGTGCCGGCGGGTTTTGACTTGTCTTCCACTTCCTGCACCACCTGATGGAAAGCGGGATCGAAAACTTTGCCCATCGGTTCCATTCTGGTAACGCCGAACTTGGCCAGCACTTTGCTCAATTCCGATTCGGTCAGTTCCACGCCTTTTTTCAGCTGTTCGCACTCGCTGCCGCTCAGCTCTTCGGCAGCGGCAAGCGCCCGGTGCAGATTGTCGGCCACGGAAAGAATTTCCTTGGCAAAGGAACTGACGGCATATTTGGAGTTTTTCTCCATTTCCGCGGCGCATCGCTTTTTGGTGTTTTCCAGTTCCGCATACGCGCGCAGATAGTCGTCTTTCAGTTTGGCATTCTCCGCTTTCAAAGCCTCCGCTTCACGGTCGATTTTTTCCGCGGCCGCCTCGATTTCCTCGGTCAGATTTTCGTTGTTTTCCGATGCCTGTTCGCATTCGTTTTCGGAGTTATGCTCTTTTTTATCCTTTTTCATTTTTCCCTCTTTAATTTTTTTGCAAAGCGCGTATATTTCTTATATACAACATTTAATGATTAAAGATAAACAAGTCAAGGGGAGAAGTTTTTATTGCCTTTTTAATTGATTATTAAAACAGACAATATATTCTTTTTTACGATTGATTATTCTGACTACGAGAGAGATGAGAATGAATTCTGTTCCTGCGCCGAAAGCACCCGACAGCGGATTCAAACCGTTGCCGAAAAATTTTAACTTTAAAAAATTTTCCCTGACTTTCAGTGTTGTCAACAATCCCAACCTGACCGAGATCCAGAACCTCGGACGCAGGCAGTGCCTCGGCAAAAGCGAATGGCCGCTTGCGGGAAACGTCAACGCCTGGATGATTACGGCCGAAACCGCGACTTTTATGAAATGGGGCGGGCTCGGCATGGTCGCTTCCGAACTGCCGGAAGCTTTTAACCGCTCTTTTGCCGGCGACGGCGACGTCGTTTCCGTGGTCACTCCGCTATATGCCGGCGACACCGGCAAGAAAAAAGCCCGCCTGGAAGCAGACGTTTATTACGGCGCCGAAAAAAAATCGGTAAAGGTAGAAAAGCTTTTAACTCTCAAAGTGCCTTTTTACGGCAACCGCAGCACGCTGACAAAATACAACGTCGGCGTCTATCGCGGCAGATTTGAAAACGTCGAATACGTTTTTCTGCAAAACGAACGCTTTTTCTCCATCAACCCGCACCCGGACAACAACCCGGCCCAGGACGGCTGTTATATCCGAAACGAATTCGACATCAACGAAGTCGAACGTTTTGCCTTTTTTTCCAAGGCGGTGTACATTCTGGTCAAAACCCTGTTCGAAAAAAGCAAAACGCCGCTCAAGGCGCCCAACCTGCTGATCGCCAACGACTGGCACAGCGGCGCGCTGGCGGGACTGACCAAATATTTTTCAATCGCTCAACTGGAGGCCGGACTGATCGACGACGCGCTGTGCGGCAGACTGAAAAACCTGCCGGTCGTTCATCTGGCGCACCATCTCGGCTATCAGGGCTGGGACTACCCCAACACCTCGAAAATTCTCAATTCTCTTTATGAAAACACGGCAACCGCCGTTTTCAAAAACGCCAAGGCGATCAAAAACAGCAACCCGCGCACCTGCGACACGCTGATCGTCTACGATTGCTACAATCAGGCTTCCTGCAATTTTCATCTTGCCGACCGGGTGGTAACCGTTTCCAAAAACTATATGGAAGAGGTGTCAAAAGAACTCGATTTCGGCTTTGACTTCCGCGACATTTTGAAAATCCGCAAAGACCACCGCAACTTCTTCGGCATCGTCAACGGCTACGACAAAAAGCTGATCACCCCCAACCCGGACCGGATTGAGGCGATCAACCGCTATTTTGCTCCGTTTAATTTCAAATTTTACGATGAAAATCATCTGGAAGCCAAGCTGGAAAACAAAAAGGAATTTATCCGCCTGATTTCCAAAATCGCTTCCGATCCGGACTTCAAGCAAAAAGTGATTCCGCTGGTCGACACATACCGTTTCAACGACCTGAGCAAAAAGATCAAAAACATTGAGCATACTCCGATCGTCTGCGCCACCAGCCGGCTGGTCGAACAAAAGGGCTATGACATCGCCGCTCAGGCCATTACCAACCTGTTTAACCGCTTCGGCGCTCTGAAAAACATCGAAATGCCGATATTCCTTCTGGGCGGCGCCGGCGACAGCAAATATTTCGAACATCTGACCAATCTTAAAGACCGGGTGATGGAAAAAAATCCCAAATGCGGCGAACGCATCTTCGTTTTCCGCGGCTATCAGGACGACTTTGCCTATGCCATTCAGATGGCTTCCGACTTTTACATGATGCCCAGCCGCTTTGAACCCTGCGGGCTGACCCAGATGGAAGCGATGGCCAAAGGCGCGCTGCCGGTTGCCATGTCCACCGGCGGATTGGTTGACACCATCGAAAACGGCGTCGACGGCTTCCGCACCGAAGTGTTCTTCTCTTCTCACAAGCGCCGCGTCTACGGCAACAATCTGACCGCCCAACGTTTGAAAAACAACACCAACGCCTATGCGGAAACGCTGTGCAAAGCGCTGGAAACGTTTTACTGCCACTTTGACAAGATTCGCCGGATGACGGTAAACGCCATGCGCAAAGACTTCAGCTGGGACGTTGAAGGCGGCAGCATCTACAAATACCGCCAGTTGTTTAAAACCGGACACCTCTGAACCGCGTCAAGTTATCAAGACGGACTTTTTTTAAGCTTGTGTAATCATGTTTTAACGAATATGGTAATAACATAAGCGCATACACAATCATTTTAGGAGGATGAGCATATGGGCGATACTTCTGTTGCAACGCAGGTAGCCACCAAGTGGCGCAAAAAGAGGGGGTCGCTGATTATGGCGCTCCACGAAATCCAGGACATAAAAGGTTACGTTCCCTGGGAAGACGCGCTTGAAGTGGCGCAGGCGATGAACATTCCGCTGGCCAGAATTTACGAAGTTCTTACCTTTTACAACTTTTTCAAGCTGGAAGCTCCCGGCAAGGCGGTTATCTCGGTATGTACGGGAACCGCCTGTTATTTAAAAGGCAACGACAAGGTTCTGGAAGAATTCAAAAAAGAACTCGGCATCGGCGAGGGAGAAAGCACCCCCGACCGCACTTTCCACCTGCAATGCGTCCGCTGCGTCGGCTGCTGCGGCCTGGCCCCGGTCTGCGTGGTCAACGGCAAAACCTACGGCCGCGTAACCGTCGGCGACGTCCGCAACATCATCGACGAATGGCGCAAAAAATTTGACGACGAAGACAAGGAGCTGGCCCATGGCTGACATGAACGAAATTGACAAAAGATTCGACATCCACGAAATTGCCAAAAACAAATTACAGGATCTTGACCGCTACCTCTGCACCATTTACTGCTGCCATTCCACCGGCTGCAAGTCTTCCGGCAGCGACGACATTCTCGACCTGCTGAAATCGGCGGTGGCCGAACACGAACTGGAAGGCAAAGTCCGCATCGTTGCCACCGGCTGCATGGGGCTCTGCGCCCAGGGACCGCTGGTCAGAGTGGAAATCAAAGGGCAAAAGGACGTGCTTTACAAAAGGCTGGAACCGCTGGTCGCGCGGATTATCATCTCCGAACACGTGATTCCCGCCCTCAAACTGGAAGCGGGAGAAGCGTTTGAACTGCCGGAATTTTTAAGCAAATACGTCCTCTCGCTCGACCTGCCGTTTTTCACCAAGCAGGAAAAGGTGGTGTTAAAACAGGCCGGCCATCTCGATCCCGAAGACATTCAGGAATACATTGCCCGCGGCGGCTATCTGGCGCTGGAAAAAGTTTTAAAAACCATGACCCCGGCCGAAGTCGCCGCCGAGATCAAAAAATCCGGCCTGCGCGGCCGCGGCGGCGCCGGCTTCCCCACCGGACTGAAATGGGAGCTGGCGGCCAAAGTGCCGGTGGTTGACGACAAGTTCATCATCTGCAACGGCGACGAGGGCGACCCCGGCGCCTATATGGACCGCAGTATTTTGGAATCCAACCCGCACGACGTCATTGAAGGCATGATGATTGCTGCCTACGCCATCGGCGCCACCGAAGGCTGGTTTTACATCCGCGCGGAATATCCGCTGGCGGTGGAAAGGATCGAAAAAGCGATCAAAGCCTGCAAAAAGAACCGTCTGCTCGGCAACAACATCATGAACAGCGGTTTTAACTTCAACATCGACATCAGGCTTGGCGCCGGCGCTTTCGTCTGCGGCGAGGAAACCGCGCTGATCCATTCGATTGAAGGCAAACGCGGCACCCCGCGTCCGCGCCCGCCGTATCCGACGGAAGTCGGCCTGTGGGACAAACCGAGCTGCATCAACAACGTGGAAACGCTGGCCAACGTCGCGCCGATTATCCTAAAAGGCGCCGACTGGTTTTCTTCCTTCGGCACCGAAACCTCCAAAGGCACCAAGGTTTTCGCCCTCACCGGACAGGTTGAGCATTCCGGCCTGATCGAAGTGCCGATGGGCACCACCATCGACACCATCGTCAACGAAATCGGCGGCGGCGTACCGAACGGCAAAAAACTGAAAGCCGTGCAGACCGGCGGTCCTTCGGGCGGAGTGATCCCGGCAACCGACGTCAGCCTGCCGGTTTGCTATGAAGAACTGAAAAAAGTCGGCTCCATCATGGGGTCGGGCGGCATGATCGTGATGGACGAAACCGCCGACATGGTCGACATCGCCAAATTCTACCTTGATTTCACGGTCGACGAATCCTGCGGCAAATGCGCCCCCTGCCGGATCGGCGGCAAACAGATGCTGCTGCTGTTGGAAAAAATCGCCAAGGGACGGGGAACCCAAAAAGACATTGAAGAACTGCGCAAAATCGCCGTCGCCATGCAAAAGGCCTCGCTCTGCGGCTTAGGCCAGACGGCGCCGAACCCGGTTCTTTCCACCATGCGCTACTTCGGCGAGGAATACGAAGCCAAAGTGGCCGCAAACGAAGCAAAAAACAGGGAGGCAAAATAATGGTAAAACTGAAAATCGACAACTACGAGGTTGAAGCCACCGCCGGCACTTCCATTTTGGAAGCCGCCCGCAGCGTCCACATCGAAATCCCCACCCTGTGCAAGCATCCCGACGTTGACGCCACCGCCGGCTGCGGCATCTGCATTGTCAAAGTCAACGGACGCATCATGCGCTCCTGTTCGACTCCGATCGCCGAAGGGATGGAAGTCATCACCTCCGACGCCGAACTGGTTGACGTCCGCCGCACGGTCTTAAAACTGATTTTAAGCAACCACCCCAACGCCTGCCTGACCTGCATCCGTTCCGGCCATTGCGAACTGCAGGACCTGACCAACACCTTCGGCATCAAGGATGCAACCCTGCCCAACCTGACCAAACGCTGGCCGATTGACGATTCGACCAAAGCGCTGGTACTCGATTCGAGCAAATGCATCCTCTGCGGCCGCTGCGTCGAAGTCTGCCAGAATCAGCAAAACGTCTGGGCGCTGGGTTACCTAAACCGCGGCCTGGCCACCCGGATCACCGCCGCCAACGGCATCAACCTGGCCGACAGCCCCTGCATCAAATGCGGCCAGTGTTCGGCTCACTGCCCGACCGGCGCCATCGTCGAATATGACGAAACGCAAAAAGTCTGGGACATGCTAAACGACAAGGACATCTATACCATTGTTCAGATTGCGCCGGCGGTGCGCGTCGCCATCGGCGAGGAATTCGGCTTCGATTTCGGCGAAAACCTGACCGGCAAAACCTATGCCGCGCTGCGCCGGATGGGTTTCAAACGCATTTTTGACACCAACTTCGGCGCCGATCTGACGATCATCGAAGAGGCAAACGAATTTGTCCGCCGCTTTACCCAAGAGCCGGAAAGCCTGCCGATGTTCACCAGCTGCTGCCCGGCCTGGGTCGACCTGTTGGAAAAATATCATCAGGACATGATCAGTCACTTCTCCACCTGCAAATCGCCGCAATCAATGGTCGGCGCGCTGGCCAAAACCTACTACGCCGACAAAATGGGGCTTGACCCGGCCAAAATCCGCGTCATCTCAATTATGCCCTGCACTGCCAAAAAATGGGAAATCGTCCGCAGCGAAGACATGAGTTCTTCAGGTTTTCAGGACGTCGACGTTTCGCTCACCACCCGCGAACTGGCGCGGATGATCAAACAGGCGGGCATCGATTTTCGCAGCCTGCCGGATGAGGCGGCCGACAATCCGCTCGGCGAATATTCCGGCGCCGGCACCATTTTCGGCGCCACCGGCGGCGTAATGACCGCAGCCCTGAGAACCGCCTATTTCTACATTACCGGCACAGAGTTGGGCGAACTCAATTTCCGGGAAATCGAAGGCCTTGACGGCATCAAGGAAGCGGAAGTGGAAATCGCCGGCAAAACGATTCGCATTGCCGTCGCCCACGGCACCGGCAATGTCGAAAAAGTGCTGGAACGGATTCGCGCAGCCAAAGCGGCGGGTGAGGAAATTCCCTACCACTTTGTCGAAGTCATGGCCTGCCGCGGCGGCTGCATCGCCGGCGGCGGACAACCGCGGGTAATGCTGCCCGGACAGCCGAAACCGCGCGGCATCACCGACGACATCCGCCGCAAACGCGCCAAAGGCCTGTTTGACGAAGACCTGAAAGCGGCCAACCGCCTTTCGCACCACAATCAGTCGATCAAAACCCTTTACGAGGAATATATCGGCGCCCCGAACGGCGAAAAGGCCCACCAGCTGCTGCATACCCACTACCGCCCCCGCGCGGCTTACAAGAGGTAGAAGGAAAACCCAGAACAGCTTTTGAATTTTCGCAAAACCAAAAAACCTCCTGACCAAATCAGGAGGTTTTTATATTCATATAAGATATTCACAACAAAGACAAAAATAAATTATCCCCCAGTAAACTGGGGGATAGCTGTTAGACTGCAAAACAATTAAAAAGCTCTGTCTTGGAAGACAGAGCTTTTTAATTTACATTGTCATAAAAACTTCCCGCCAAATCATCAAAAGCTTTTATGATCAACACCTTTTTTAAAAGATATCCTTATTCCGCCCTTGAAGGCTGTGCCTGCTCATCCGGCTGTGCAACTTCATCCTCGGCAAAAGCATTGGAAAAAGTCAGCATATTGAAACATAAAGCAGAAAAAACAATTAATAACATTCCAAATTTCATCTTAATTCTCCTAGTTAAAATCAACTTAAGCAGAAAGACCCGAAAAGGACCTTTCTGCTTAATACAAGTTACGGCCTTTCGCCATAATAAATCACGCAACCGTCTCTCACATACGTATAGGCAGCCTCTCCAAAATTAATTGTTGCAACGAAATTAATATCCATTGCACTGCCTCCTCGTTCATGTAAATACCAGTCACTGGCCTGCGACATACTGGGTTTGGGATCTGAATATTCAAACGCCGGCATTTCATATTCAAAGCCTTCGTTGGAATAAACGGCTTTTTCGAAAACTACTCCAAAAGCAAAATCCGCTTGTACGTTTTTTACCGAATAAATTACGGGTATATAATAATCGGAAGAATATGCCGTAATGAGCATACCGTCTTCTTCTCTTACATTCCCCGTCTCCGTCCATACCTGCGGCTTGCCTACCGTTAAATCCGAGAAATTGCATTTTTCGGGAACGGTCATCATAAAAGTGGCATATGCTCCATCGGAAGGTTCATTATACAATAAAACTTCCTTCTTAAATTCTTTCACGCCACTTTCCGACCATATTTCCTGAATCTTGATCCAGGAACGAGAAACACCTGTTTTGGCTGCCAAGTCATAGGAAACGAGTTCTACACCTTCGTCAACCACTTTTTGTTCAATCAGGTAATCCCCTTTTTGTTCCTTTCGTAAAACAATTTCAGCGTTAACGGTATATGACTTTCCGTTGAAATCTGCCACAATTGAATGTTTGTACAGCTTTCGCAGATAAGTCACGCCATTCTCGGTCACACTTTCCAAATCGCTCAGTTCGCCTCCGTTATCCCGAACATCGGTATATTTATGATAAGGCATCGTTACTTTGGTGATACCGTCATCATAAACCGCCGCCTGATAAGGAAGAACAAATTCAACGGCAAAAATTCCGTAATCCACCGTATAAACAGTTGCGGAATCGATTACCGTCACAAACGACTGGGTTTCATGTTTTGCCGAACCAAGTTCCCGATAGTCGATCTTGCTGACGGCTTCGTTCAGTTCAAAGCCGGAAACATCTGCAACCGCGGAAACGTCTGTCAGTCTGCTCTCCAAAACAACGGAAATCTTATTTCCCGCCGAAGCAGATGCTCCTGTCCGGGTTTGCGGCTGTGAGGTGCTGCCATCGGCAAACACCTGATGAACCACAATCCAGGATTCATAACTGAGAGAAATCCCTTCGGTTCCATTGTCGGTTTCTTCAACCTCTTCGGCCGTTCCGGGATCGACCACTTCACTTTCGATCACCTTGCCGGGATCTACATAAGGCTCTTCTTTGTCACAAGCGACAAAGGTCGTCATCATTGCGCCAAGCGTCAATGCAGACAGAAAAAGTTTTGTTTTCATACTCTAAAAAATTTAAAGGGTTAAAAAAATTCTTTTCCGATCAGCAAAGAACATTCCTTATTTTTCAGAAGGCATGTAAATACCGGACTCCAATAATATGTCACACTAAAATAATAAGAAATAATAATTTGCTGTAATTTTTCAGTAGGCTAGCCCCATATTCGATGCATTATAACATCCGGAACAATATTGCGAGCTATTATAATTCGGACTGTAGTCAGAATTGCACTTACCGTCACACTTACCGCCCGTAGAACAAGGATACTGACCATCCGTGTTTCCCTTATCGTATTTATAATACCAATTCCCGCTGTCAAACCCTCGAGTATCCAACCAGGTTGATACAGAATCTCTTCCCATTAGTCTGTGATGCGACCACCGTCCGTTCACGGCTGTTCTGTAACTTCTGGAACCGAAGCTTTGCCCGTTAACTTTAATAGTTGCATAATCAAGACAAACAACGGTATCTTCTTGATGATTCAACTCTATCGGTTTTTGGGCCGTCAGGCTGGAGCTGCTGGTGACATAAATCTTTGCTTCGTTATATATCCACCCTGCTTCCAATAACTCAACCGAAGAACCGTTTGTAATATGTATTCCTCTTGCTCTTGTTAATTTTTGGTCACCATGTTGCCGTTCCCAATCGCCCAAAGAAGAAACTCCGCCAAATCTCCGGTTAATGTCAGATCTTTCCGAACCGCGAAGACGCAATTTACTGATTGTCAAGTCTGAATTACTTAAACCGACGTTCATATTACTCCAGATATCACCGATTGATGACCAGCTGTCATACATTTTGGTGTTATAAAACAGCATTGCACCGTTATCACCATCCCACGAAGCGGTATCGTAAGAACTTCTGATTGTCGTATCCCTAAATTCGACGACGCCGCCATTTTCCACACGAAAGTGCAGATAAGACAGATAAGGACAACTACCGCTATAAAAGTCTGTTGCCGTTTCAGTACAGCTTTTGTTTTCTTTTTCATAAGTAGAACCGCCTATTTTAAGAGACAGCAGCCCCGTAAATTTCAAGGTATTGTTGCTCCGGATTAAAATTGTGTTCTTTTTATCCGATATCCAATGATATTTACCCTCGTCATTGCCAACTTTTACGCTCTCAGGAGCAACAGTTTGAGTAATTGTTATATTATTCCACGTTGCATTGTTTACAGAAAACGTTTCACCAAACCCGTTACCCTGACTGCTGGCGATTAACTTAATCTCAATATCCGACATATTCTTGTTAAACCAATTATTCGTAGCATCAATAGCCGAACCGTCAAACTGAAGGGTCGGTCTGTTACTATACTGGCTTCTTTCCTCACAACATTCCATATAATTTGTTTGATCACGATCGCACAAAGCCTGAATCCCGTTAACTGAGGCAAAGTCAATTCTGCTGCCGATATCTTTCCAGTTTTCTTTATTTGCCGTCGGGACAACCCCGCCTTCTGCCACATACAAATGTTTATCACCACCCATTGTATTATAATAAGCTTTAATTCCGGCGTTAGCTAACGCTGCATCCAGTGTCAAATCATTGTTGCGAGTTGCCCCCAATTGCGCTCTTTGCGCACAGGTCAGCTTGCAACGATAATAATAGGTCGGCGTATTTGTATTTTCCGTACAAGGTTCAGCCTTGCCTTCCAAACCGGTTGCCGCATCTATACAACTTGCGTTTCTGGTAACCGGCGTCGACGATTCCTGGGTATAGCCGTTGGCTTTGCACCATCTACCCTTGTCGAACTGACACTTGTAAAGCTGGGGAACAACCGGGTAAGGACAACCTTCGCCCAAAGCGCAATAGTATTTTTTACCGCTTACGGTCGAAGTGCAGGCCGTCGACCCTTGCGGACATTGGGTGACGTTTTCCGCAATGAAGTTCTCTTCAATGCATCTTTCTCTGGCCGTTTTACACTGCTGATAATATTCCCGGTTAATGTTGCTGTCTATGCAAATGGTCCCTTTTGAACCATACTCACAAGCCGCATAAGGAAATCTGCTTCGATTGCAATAGCACTTTTTCCGCACTTTTCCTTTTTCGTCCGTACAGGAGGCCTCTTCCGTCTGATTGTTGGAGCATTTGGTTGCATCCGTATAAACCGAAGTGTCGCATGAACAGGTCTTGTATTTGACCTGATCCGTAGTTCCGTCGTTTAACATGCAATATCCGCCGCCGGGCTGACAATTGTTAGTCTTGGCATAATCGGAAGTTACGCCGTATTCCGAAGGACACTGGCATTTGTATAAACTACCGCATCTGTCAACGGTCGTTTTGCCGTCCACAATCTTTTTCACCGTTTCCAAAGGATAAACGCAGGCCTGATAGGCATATTCCGAAGGGCAGCACCTGACGTATCTGGCATCATAGGGACAAACGCCGCCCGGGTTGGCGCAAGCGCTGGCCAGGGTATCGTATTTTTCCTGTCTGCAAAGGTCTTTGTTGGGCAATTCCTCTGCCGGTTCAAAACTGGCGCCGGAACCGCATTCTTCGTCACCGACAAAGCAGACCTTGGCCAAAGCCTGAGTACAAAAAAGCGCACCGCAAAAGAATGCAGCGAGCACAAATATCCATGAATTGCGTGTTTTCATAGCTCTTCCCCTTAAAAAGCTGTTTACACTTATGTCAAGTATAAATAATAAAACCCTAAGCTCTCCGCCCCTTTCGCGGTGCTTGTCATCAGATAACCCCCTGATGACTTTTTAAAGCTTAACACATCGTTTTTTAATATGCAAGTATTTTTACTTAACCTTTTTTGTTACCCTCATCCGAATTTTTTATAAAACTCTTTTCTCTGCCGGCGGCTCATCGCCCACAAGCTGCCGCGGCCGCAGACCGGCTGCACCGGCGACACCGGTTCAAAAGCAAAATCGCGGCTGAAAAAAAGCGAAGTGCATTTGGCGTAACAGTTCATCGGACAGAAACCGTAAAAATCGACCTGTAACAGACCGGCTGCCTTCAACCCGGCAATCGCCCTCGCATAGTCCCGGCTGGTATTGACGCGGTCGCTGTCGTCCAAAATAATCAAACCGCCCGGCGCCAGCGCTTTGACGGCAGCCGCCGCGCATTCGGCGCGCCGCTTGCCGTCGACGGCAATCAGGTCATAACAACAGCCGTCTTCAAAAATCGCGTTTTCATATTCTTCGCCTTCCGGACGCAGACGGATTTCCAGATTCGGCCGGTTAAATTTCTTCTCCCATTTGGCAAACCATTCCCGGTTGTCTTCAATGCCGGTGACCGAGTCGGCGCGCCCGGCCCAAAACAGGCCGGAATTGCCGCAGCCGTATTCGAAAACCCGTTTGCCGCGGTAATCGAACTGTGCCAGATATTCTGTTGCCGGATAGGTATACCACGGCAGCGGCCGCCCTTCTTCGTCCTCGCACACCCGCTCGTCAATACTGCGTTCGATACCGAATTTCCGCCGCCAGATACTGATAAACTCGGCAAACCTTGCGCTGGTCATTTTCTAACCCTGGCGTTTGGCCGCGGCCGCCAGCCGCAACAGCAGCATGCTGACAACCTCCGCCGCCGGCATATTGGTGGTCTTGCAGTCTTTTTCCGCGGCATACAGCATTTCCAGCGCCCGCAGCAGTTTGTCGCGGCTCCAGTATGACAACTGCTGTTTGAAGGCGTCCGTGCGGTAAAAAATAATCCGCGGCATCAGCCGCTGCATTGCCCGGTCAACGCTTTCGCCGTTCTCGATTCCCGCCCGGCACACCAGCAGTTTCATCAGGTGATACGTCAGTCCCCGCACCACCGCCGCCGGTTCGTTGCCTTCGTTGACGTAACGGGTATAAAAGGACAGCGCCTTCACCTTGTCGCCGCCGAGCGCTGCGTAATAGATGTCGTCCAGAGCGGCATCGGAAGCGTCGCTGATGATTTTGCCGACGATTTCCGCCGTTACGTTTTTGGCCGTTCCCATATAAGTGGCCAGCTTTTCCAGTTCGTTCAGATTAACCATCCGGTCGCCGGACAACCGGGAACAAAGCAGCTGTACCGCCGCCGGTTCAAAAGTCATTCCCATGCTTTTTAAAACCGAACAAATGTCTTCGTTCTTGTCCTCGTAGCAGGCGACGGCCGCCATGTCCTCGCTGTCTTCGGCCAGTTTGACCAGCGAAGACTTTTTGTTCAGGCTGCCGGCGCCGGACAGAATCAGCAAATTGCCGGTATTCGGACTTTCGTCCAGCATTTTGCGGATCGCTTTGGTCAGGTCGTTGCCGGCATCGTTGACAATGATTACCCGGCGGCCGCCGGTCAGCGACTGACCGTTAAATTCGCCGTAAAGCACACCGATGTCGGCGGCCAGATCGCCGCCGGCAAGCTCTGCTGCCCGGAACGGATCGTTCAAATCGGGACAAACCGCAGCCGCCAGCCGTTTTACGGTATCGCGTCGCAAACCGTCGTTACTGCCGTAAACCAGCACCGCTCTGATCTTCTCGTCCGGTTTTTTGACAAAGCCGTCAACCTGCACCGACTTAAAAATCATTCGGATTTCCCCGGTTGGTGATCACGCTGTGGAAATAGGCGCCGAGTCGCAGGGCAATGTCGTTGGCAATGATTTTGGCCGCGTCTTCGTCGCCTTTCTTCTGCGCCATGGTCGTCGAATACGGATTGGCCAGAATATCGTAACTGACATAGGCAATGCTGTCGCCTTTCAACACCTGTTCGGTGCCTTCCGTCATATAATAGCCGACTTTGTAACGAACCATTTTGCGGGTTGCGGTAATGTCCGAACGCAGCGCCTGATCGGAAATGCGTTTTTCGGTCAGATGAACGAACAAACGGTATTTAGGGCTTTTCGGCGTTCCCTTCGGCGTCAGCAGATCGATCAGTTCGTTGCGCATGATCTGCCCGAAACGCTGAGAAATCGGCTCAATGCTGATCTGCGCCATTTCCTGGCTGATCGAGGTGTCAAAATCGCCGCCGTAATACCACATGTTGTCATGCTTTTTTTCCACGTAAAGCGGTTCAAACCCGCAGCCGCACAAAGCCAGAACCAGCAACAGCACATATTTTTTCCGAAACAGCAAAACCTTGTCCTTTCGTTGCAAAAGAGGGGAACCGGCGTTCCCCTTCCGTTGATTATGCCACAATATTGACGATCCGGTTGGGAACGACAATAATCTTTTTCACTTCGCGGCCTTCCAGCTGACGGACAACGTTGTCCAGCGCCAGCGCTTTGGCTTCGACTTCGGCCTGCGGCGCGTCTTTTTTCACCTCAATGGTGCCGCGCATTTTGCCGCAAATCTGAACCGCCATCGTCACCGTGTCTTCTTCCGCCAGTTTGGGATCGCCCTCGGGCCAGCTTTCGGCCACGATCAGACCGTCCTGCCCCATCCGCGCCCACATTTCTTCCGCCAGGTGCGGCGCAAACGGGGAAATCAGCTTCAGAAGCGTCAGATATAACTGGTTCGGAATCTGCTCCAGCCCCGACATATAATTGACATAGGTCATCAGCGAAGAAACTGCGGTGTTAAAACGCATCTGATCGATTCGCTCGCTGACCTCGAGAATGCACTTGTGCATTGCCCGCAGATCGGCGGCGGAAGCTTCAACCGGCGCCGTTTTCTTCATCAGGCCGTAAATTTTGCCGACAAAGCGGTATACGCCCATCAGGCTTTCGTCCGACCACATGGCCACCTGATCAAACGGTCCGATAAACATCTCATACATGCGGAAAGTGTCCGCGCCGTAAGAATTGACGATGTCGTCGGGATTGATTACGTTGCCGCGCGACTTGGACATTTTTTCTCCGTTTGCCGCCAGAATCATGCCGTGCGAAGTGCGTTTTTTGTACGGCTCTTTTGTCGGCACCAGTCCCAGATCATAGAGGAACTTATGCCAGAAACGGGAATACAGCAGGTGCAGCGTGGTATGTTCCATACCGCCGTTGTACCAGTCGACGTTCATCCAGTAGTCAAGCGCTTCTTTGGAAGCAAATTCCCTGTCGTTGTGCGGATCACAGTAACGCAGGAAATACCAGGAAGAACCCGCCCAGTTCGGCATCACGTCGGTTTCCCGCCGCGCTTTGCCGCCGCATTTCGGACAAGTGGTGTTAACCCAGTCGAAAGCCTTGGACAGCGGCGATTCGCCTTCGTCGTTCGGATGATAGTCCGGCACCTGCGGCAGTTTGAGCGGCAGCTCCGATTCGGGAACCGGCTGCCAGCCGCAGTGTTCGCAGTAAACCATCGGGATCGGTTCACCCCAGTAACGCTGACGGGAGAAAACCCAGTCGCGCAGTTTGAAGTTCACTTTGGCGCGGCCGAAACCGTTTTTCACCGCATGGTCGATCGCCGCCCGCATGCCGTCTTCCTTGTTCATGCCGTTTAAGAAGCCGGAATTGATATGGGCGCCGTCTTCTTCCCACGCCTTTTCGGCAATGTCGCCGCCTTCCAGCACCTGTACGATCGGCAGGTTAAACGCCTTGGCAAAATCATAGTCGCGCTGGTCGTGCGCCGGCACCGCCATAATCGCGCCGGTGCCGTAACCGGTAAGAACATAATCGGAAATAAAGACCGGAATCAGTTCGCCGTTGTAGGGATTCCTTGCCTTAACGCCTTTCAGCTCAACCCCGGTTTTGCTGTCGTCCATGGTTCTTTGCAGCTCCGACTTTTTCGCCGTCGCTTCAACATAGGCTCTGATTTCATCCTTGTTCTCAAACCGGTCCGCCAGCTCGGCCACATATTTGTGCTCCGGTGCCAGCACCATGTAAGTGACGCCGAAAGCGGTGTCCGGCCGGGTGGTGAAAACCGTCAGTTTTCTGTCCGCCAGCGGATTTCCTTCCTTGTCGGTCAGACCGAAATCCAGCTCGGCACCTTCCGAACGGCCGATCCAGTTGATCTGCTGCGACTTGACCCGGTCGATGAAATCCAGTTCGTTCAAATCTTCAATCAGTCGATCGGCATATTTGGTAATGGCGATCATCCACTGTTCTTTGTTCTTGCGCACCACTTCGGCGCCGCAGCGCTCGCAGCGGCCGTTGACCACTTCTTCGTTGGCCAGTCCCACTTTGCATGACGGACACCAGTTGATGGCAATCTTGTCCTTATAGGCCAAACCTTTTTCAAAAAACTTGATAAACATCCACTGCGTCCATTTGTAATATTCCGGATCACAGGTGGTTATGCAGCGGTCCCAGTCAAAGCTGAAACCGATAGATTTCAGCTGCCGGGTAAAGTTTTCGATGTTGGCCTTGGTCGAAACCGCCGGATGCACGCCGGTCTTGATCGCATAGTTTTCGGCCGGCAGCCCGAAGGCGTCAAAGCCCATCGGATAAAGCACGTTAAAGCCCTGCATCCGTTTTTTGCGCGCCACCACGTCAAGCGCGGTATAGGAACGCGGATGCCCCACATGCAGCCCGGCGCCGGACGGATAGGGAAATTCGACCAGAACGTAAAACTTCTCCCGGTTTCGGTCAATTTCTACCTTATAGGCTTTTTCTTCGTCCCAGATCTTCTGCCATTTGCTTTCGATCGTGCGGAAATTATATCTTTCTTCCATTTCCCATTCTTTCCGCCATTCGGCAAAAGGCTTGCCGTTATGACGGGCGCTGCAGTCGTCCTTCAACTTTTTTCTCCGTATCTTAAAATTAGTCCGATTTCTTGGTTTTGCGCATAAGGCTATAATATATTTCGCAAAAATACAATAGGGTTAAATTACTTTCGCACTTGTATTTGCCGCCGCAATTACCTAAACTGCCCGTTACCGGACAATTGATCTGAAAAGGAAAACAAACGTGGACATTCGCAATACGGCTTTCGAAATTTACATGAAATCTCTCGATTCGGCCCGTGTCGGCGGCAGCGCCGACGAACTCAAAGGGCTTTCCCCGCAGGAAACGGCTTTCGTCAAACGGCTGGTGATGACGGCGCTCCGCCGGCAGGAATTCATCAAAAGCGTGATTCGCGGTTACGCCGCCAAAAAAATCCCCGCCCGGCCGGACGCGCCGCATGCCGCAATCATCCTCGGCGCGGTCGAAGTCCTTTACTTTCACACGCCCGACTACGCCACCGTCAACAGCTATGTCGAACTGGCCAAGAAAAAAGGCGGCAAATATGCCGGCGGCTTCGTCAACGCCATACTGCGCAAAATCTGCCGCGACCGCGGACAAATAGCCGCCCGGCCACCGCTGCCCTTCTTCCCGCCGGCCTTTAAGGAAATGCTTCGCCGCGACTACTCCGGGCGGCAGATCGCCGCCATCGAGAAGGCCGCCGTCGAGGAACCGGCGCTCGACATCACCGTCCGCGCGGATCCCGAAGACTGGCGCGAAAAACTCGGCGGCCGGCTGATGGGCAGCGGCAGCATCCGACTTAACGACGCCGGCAGCGTCGCCGAACTGCCCGGTTTTAAGGACGGCTGCTGGTGGGTGCAGGACTTTTCCGCCGCGCTGCCGGTCATTGCGCTAGGCTGCGTTGAAGGCAGGAAAGTGCTCGACCTCTGCGCCGCCCCCGGCGGCAAAACCGCCCAGCTGATCGCCGGAAAAGCGGACGTTACCGCGCTCGACGTTTCCGCCGCGCGGTTGAAGACAATGGAGGAAAACCTCGCCCGCCTGCACATGAAAGCGCAAAAAGTCATTGCCGCCGACGCTTTTGAGTATCTCAGCGACTGCCCGCAATACGACATCGTGCTGCTTGACGCCCCCTGCTCGGCCGACGGCACGCTGCGCCGCCATCCGGAAATCGTTCATACCCGCACCGTCGCCGACGTCCGCCGCAGCGCCGGCCTTCAGCAAAAACTGCTGAACGCCGCGGCCAAAGCGGTCGCGCCCGGCGGCATTCTGATGTATGCCGTCTGTTCAATGAGCAAAGACGAGGGAGAAAGGCAGATCGGCCGTTTTATCGCGGAACATCCCGATTTTGCGATTCTTCCGGTTGCCGCGGAAGAAATCAACCCCTTCCGGCAGCCGGGTTTTGAACGGCTGATTACGTCCGAAGGCTTCATCCGCTGTCTGCCCGACATGCTGGACGGCATCGACGGCTTTTTTGCCGCCCGGCTGCAAAAGCAGACGACATAACTGTTGAAGAAATAACCGATCCATATTATAACAGACTCATTCAACCCGTGAGGAGCACCGCAATGAACATAACCTTTTTTATCGTCCTGGGGCTGGCTTTCCTGAGCTTTATCATTCCCGCCGCCGTTTACGGCATCGTATCCCGCCGGGCCATGTTCAACCGCGGCGGGCTCGGCAGTTCCGCCTTTCTTCCGGCGGCCATGGTTTTACTGCCGCTGATGCTCGGCGTCCGCTTCTTCCTTTATGACGGCGACGACTTCGTCGGTTCTTACAATTTCTGGCAGATCGTCGTACCGTTTGCCGGTGCCTTTGCCATCGCCGCTTCCGGCCGTTTCGATTCCCCGCGCCGCTGGTTTCCGCCGCTGCTGACGTTCGCCGTTGTTCTGGCCGTCGTCGTCATGCCGGAAAACGCCGTCAATGTCGTTCCTTCCCTTCCGCCGCTTGCCAACCGTTTGATTTTGGCCGCGGCATGGCTGTTTTTTGCCGGTCTGTATCCTTACGTCAACAGCGGCGACGGCGTGCTTGCCGTTCAGTCGCTCAACATTTCTCTCGGCATCGGCATATTGGGCGCCGTCAACGCCCTTCCGCTGATGCTCGGCGTTTTCGGCTGGATGTTTGCCGCCGCCTTTCTGGCGCTGACGGTCTTTTCCTGGCATCCTTCGCGGATCAAGGTTTCCTCCCGCGACGCGGCGGCTTTCGGCTTTCTGCTGTTTTCCCTGATCGCGCCGGCGGCGGGCGAAGGCGCAGCCTCCTGCTGCGTAATTTTTGCCCTTTTCTTCCTCATTGACTTCCTCTGGGCGCTGGCGCTGAAACTGACTTTTCTGCCCCGCTACGAAGACTTGTCCGCCAACACCGGCTTTCGTCAGGCAACGGCCGACGGCATGGATCCGGCGCAGGCGGCCTCGTTCACCGTCCGCATTCAGATGCTGATGCTGTTTTTCGGCTGCTTCCAGGCCTATTCGCCGACGCCGTGGTCGCTGCTGCTGGTTTCGACCATGATCACGCTCTGGCTCGACTACCGCTTCCGCAACATTCCGACGCCGCCGCAAACCTTGCGGGACATCAACGCGCAGGTGCTGGAAGAATTGCAGGACCGGGTCAACGAGTTTAAAAGCTACATAAAAAAGGACAATGATTTTTGATGTTTCGCCGTCTGCTGCAACAACTGGTGTCTCCGCCCCGGCCGGCAACGGCAAGGCCGGCGGTCGGGCATGTTCCGGCGGAAATCAGATTCAAAGTCATCGTTGCCGACTTTTACGACCGTGTCAGCAGCAGCGGCGGAGAAAAACTGGCCGAACTGCTGCAGGGCGCGGAAGGGTTGGATGTCGCCAGCCTGAAAGCGGATTTTGACCTTTCTTTCCTCAACTTCGAAAGCCGCAATTTTTTTGACCTGATCGACCGCGGACAGAACCTGCTGGAAAAAACCGGCGCCGACGTCCTGATCTGGGGCTGCCGCGAAGAAAACCGGCTGCGACTCAACTTCCAGACCCCGCGGCAGTACGAAAAAGAAGACGGTTCTTTCGTCTGCCTGCTCGACAGCATGTATCTGCCGGCCGACGCGCTTACCGGCGGCGAATTTCCGCAGCCGCTGCTTGATCTTCTGACCGGCACCGTCGTCAGCGCCGCCGACCGGCCGGACAAAGAATGCCGGATCTATAAAAAATATCTGCTGAAAAAAATCATTGCCCGCATTTCAAAAATCGATTCCGCCAAATCCCTCGGACTTGAGTACATGCCCTACATCATGAACCAGCTGGGGCTGATTTACATGACGGCCGCCGCCGACGGCAAAAACGAAAACGATTTCAAAATCATCGCCAATTTGTTTGAAACCGCCCTCAAATATCAAAAACAGATTTTTGAGCCGACGCACCTCGGCTGCATATACCTGCACCTCGGACAGTTAAACGACTGCGCTTCGGTTTATGCGGACAAACATTCGGATGTCTATTTCCGCGCCGCCATTGCCGACTACCGGCAGGCGCAGAAATACTTCGGCAAATATACCTATCCCTACGACCACGGCCACATTTGCTACAAACTTTCCGGCCTTTACTACAACTACTGGAAAAGAACCGAAGACCTGCAGGCGCTGCGCGATTCGGTTTCGCAGCTGCGGGAATGCGAACGCATTTTCACCCAGGCGCAGTTCCCCGGCTTTTGGGGACATATAGAAGGCAGTCTCGGCTATCTTCTGCACAACCTCGGCCACCGCACGCGGAGCCCCGATATCTGCCGGCTGGCAGTGGCCGCCTACCGCAACCAGCAGAAAATCGTCACCGAAAACCGGCAGCCGCTTTACTGGGCGCGCATCCAGCAGAAAATTGCCGAAACCTATTATCTGGAAGGCAAAATCTCCGCCAACCGCGAAGCCCTGGAAGAGGCGCTGGCCTGCTACCATGACGCGCTCTATATTTTTGAAACCGCCAAACGCGCACAGGCCGCGGAAGAAGCCCGCACCGGCATCGCCAAAACCCGGCAGATGCTGGCCGAGCTGGCGCCCGATGCGGAAGAAGAGGAAACGGAAGACTTTACTCAACCGTAACCGACTTGGCCAGGTTGCGCGGCTGATCGACTTCGCGCCCCAGCAGATCGGCAATATAATAAGCCAGAAGCTGCAGCGGCAGATTCAACAAAAGCGGCGAAAATATTTCCGCGGTCGAAGGCACCGTCAGCAGCAAATCGAACAGCTCTTCCGCCCGCCTGTCACCGTCAAAGCTCACGCCGGTCAAAAACGCATGTCTGGCCCGCGCTTCCTCACAGTTGGAAATCATTTTGTCATAAACCCTGCCGCCGGGCGCCAGCACCGCCGTCACCGGCATATTTTCATCAAGCAGCGCAATCGGCCCGTGTTTCAGTTCTCCCGCCGGGTAGCCGTTGGCATTGACGTAGCTGATCTCTTTCAGTTTCAGGGCGCCTTCCTGCGCCGTCGGCAGATTGACGCCGCGGGCAATATAAATCATCTGCCGGTAGTCTTTCAACCTTTCCGCCGCGGCCTTCACTTTTCCGTCCTCGCTCAGCGCCTTTTCCATTTTGGCCGGCAGCTGCCGCAGTTCGTCGCGCAGTTTTCCGAGTTCGGCCGGCAGCAGACTTCCCCGCGCGGAGGCAAGCGCCAGCCCCAGAAGGTACAGACAGGTCAGCTGGGCGGTGTAGGATTTGGTGGCGGCCACGCTGACCTCAATCCCCGCTTTCAGCGGCAGCAGACTGCCGGCATGGCGGACAATGCTCGAATCCTCGCGGTTGGTCAAAACCAGAATATGCGCGCCGCGTTCTTCCGCCCGTTTGACCGCGGTGATGGTATCGGCCGTTTCGCCCGACTGGGAAATGCCGATCATCAGCGTTTTTTCGTCGGTCAGGCAACTCCGGTAAATATATTCGCTGGCGGCAACGACGGAAACCGGAATTTTCAGCCATTCCTCAAAGGCAAAACCGGCCACCGCCGCCGCATGCAGGGAAGTACCGCAGGCGATGATTTCAATCCTCTCCGCTTTGGCCGCGGCGGCAATGTTGACTTTCGGCAGCAGCGGTGTTTCCCGCCCGCCGGCATAAGTATCCTGCAGCAGATGACGGACGATGTCCGGCTGTTCGTTAATTTCCTTCAGCATAAAATGCGGATACCCGCGCTTGCTGATCACTTCCGGATTAAAGCCGATATACTCCGGCTGACGTTCGATCGGACAGCCGTCAAAATCGTATATTTTTGCCTCGTTTCGGGTAATTACGGCTATTTCACCATCGTTCAGATAAATAATCCGCCGCACTTTGCCGACAATGGCCGGAATATCGCTGGCAACATAGTTCTCGTCTTTGCCCAGTCCCACGATCAGCGGCGCGTTCTGCCGCACGGCAACGATCTTGTCCGGTTCGTTCTGATGCATGACACAAAAGGCAAACGCTCCTTTCAGCCGCCTCACTCCGGCCGTTACCGCCGCTTCCAGCGACCCGGATTTTTTATATTCGCGTTCAAACAGATGCACCGCGGCTTCGGTATCGGTTTCGGAAGAAAAGACATATCCTTCCTGCTCCAGCTCTTCGCGCAGCGACTTGTAATTTTCGATAATGCCGTTATGCACCAGCGCCAGCCGGCCGTCGTTTGACAGATGCGGATGCGCGTTTTCAACCGTCGCTTTGCCGTGGGTGGCCCAGCGGATATGACCGATGCCGCCGGTCGCCGGCAGCTTGTCCGCTTTTCCGGCCGCCGCCGCACACAGATTGCCGAGCTTGCCCGGCGCTTTGAAAACATCGATTCTGCCGTTGTCGTTCAAGGCAATGCCGGCCGAATCATATCCCCGGTATTCCAGATTTTTCAGCCCCGCCAGCAAAATTTCACTGACTGTGCCGCCGCCGACGTAACCCACTATTCCGCACATAATCTTTCCTCCCCGGCAGCTTCCTCACAGGCTTCTATGCAGCCGATTTTCATCAGTGTGCGCATGATGTTGGCGCGGTTGCGTTTTTTGATCGGGCGGATCGGCTGCCCGGCGTAAACCGTCCACGGTTCAAATTTATATCCTGACGGCACGAAACTTAAAGCGCCGATCGTTACTCCCTCGGGAATGTCGTTGCCGGGCATAATCACCGAATTGGTGCCGACGCCGGTATATTTTCCCAGTCGCACATTGCCCTGAATCTCCTTAACGCAGGGAACCGAATGGGTAACCAGCTCGTTGACGTAGTCGTTGCTCGACAGCCAGATTTTGACGCCGGCCGCCAGACTGGAATAGCTGCCCATTTCAAAGGTATATTTGCCGTCGCCGCCGGCAATGTAGGTGCCGGGCGCAATTTCGCAGTCGGAACCGATTTTGCAGGCCGAAGAAATCCGGCAGAAGTCGGCAATCCGCACATTGTCGCCCACTTCGACCAGTTCCGGTTTTTTAATGATCACATATTCCCCGAGGATAAAATTTTTCCCGTGTTTCATAGTCTTTCTCCTTACGTTATCAGCTTCCGAGTATGAAACAGCGTCCGGCAAATGGCAAATCAACAAAAATTATAAAATATTACAAAAACGGACCCGCCTCAATCCGGCGGGTCCGCGGCTTTTCCTCTCAAACGCGTTTTACAGCGCTTTCATGATGTCGTCGGCAATCTGCTCCGGCGTCAGATGATAACGCCGGTAAAGCTCGTCGAGCGGCACCCGGTCGGTAAATTCCTTTTTCGCCCCGAAGGTGAGAACCTTCATCGGATCGGCGCCGTAGAAACGGGCAATCTTTTCGCCGAAGCCGCCGTCCAGTTCGCCGTCTTCCAGGGTAGCCACCAGCTGATGATCCGCCTTGAGCGAAGTCAGCAGTTCCCCGTCCAGACCGGTAATATAGCGCGGATTGATCAGCGTCGCCTCAATCCCGCGTTCCCGTAGCCGTTCGACAACCCGCTGGCCGAGGGCAAAGAAGCTGCCCAGCCCCAGAACGGCAACTTTTTCGCCCCGTTTCACCGTCTGATAGCGGTTCAGGCGGCCGTAGTCTTTTTCAACCTCGCCGACGGACGGACGAACCTCGGAAGGAATGCGGATCACCACCGGATGCGCGGTTTGTTCCACCGCCCAGTCAAGCATGGCCAGATATTCCTCTTTGCCGGCCGGCGCCAGATAGACGATATTCGGAATATTGCCGATCAGCGGAATGTCAAAACAGCCGAGGTGAGTGACGTCGCCGCCGGAAATGCCGGCGCCGGAAACCAGAATCACCGCCGGATTGTTGTTGATTGCCAGATCCTGCGAAAGCTGGTCGTAAGTTCTCTGTATGAACGAACTCCAGACCAGATAGACCGGTTTGCAGCCGCCTTTGGCCAAGGCCGAGGACATTGCCACCGCATGTTCTTCGGCAATGCCGACGTCGACGAAGTTTTCGCCCAGCGCCGCCCTTTTTTCCGCATTGATGCCGAAAGCGCCCGGCGTGCCGGCATTAACCGCGACCACCGTTTTGTCTTCGGCAATTTTGTTCTTCAGATAATCGTAAGTGATGTCATTGTAGCTTTCGCCGCCGGTTTCAACCGTAACTTCGCCGGTTTTGATGTCAAACGGCAGATTCCAGTGCCATCTCTCCTTGTTTTCCTCGGCAAATTTATAACCTTTGCCTTTTAAGGTATGAACATGAACAACCGTCGGCCGCGGCGTATCCTTGACTTCGCCGAGAACCCCGATCAGCGCTTCGACCGAATTTCCGTCCCCGACATAGCGATAGTCAAAACCGAGCGCCTTAAACATGTTACACTCGGCCTTGCCTCCGGTTTCCCTCAACAGCCGCAGGTTGGTATACAAACCGCCGTGGTTTTCGGCAATCGACATTTCGTTGTCGTTGACGACAATAATGATGTTACTGTCAAGCACCGCCGCATTGCTCAGCCCCTCCAGCGCTTCGCCGCCGGAAAGAGAACCGTCGCCGATCACCGCGATCACATTGTGCTTTTCGCCCCGAAGGTCGCGCGCTTTGGCCAGACCGCAGGCCAGGCTGACGGAAGTCGACGTATGGCCGACGACAAAAAAGTCGTGTTCGCTCTCATTGGGATTGGTATAGCCGGAAATTTTTCCCATTTCCTCAACTTTGAGAAAACCGTTCTTGCGTCCGGTGAGAATCTTGTGCGGATAGCTTTGGTGCGAAACGTCGTAAACAATTTTGTCTTTCGGCGAATCAAACACGTAATGCAGAGCAATTGCGGTTTCGACAATCCCCAGGTTGGGACCGACGTGGCCGCCGATTTTGCTGTCGCGGTTAAGCACCGCCGAACGGATTTCGCCGGCCAGCGCTTCCATTTCCGCCGTATTCAGCTTTTTCAAGTCTTCGGGTGAATTGATCTTGTCCAGATATGCCATTTTTTTCTCCTGAATCGTTAACCAAGAATTATTTTACCGGCAGTCTAAAACTTAGACTTAACTCGAAGTCAAGCGTTTTTTTCGCAATGCCGCATTTTTTTCCGCCCTTTTCGGAAAACGCTATTCCCCGGCCGGGGAAACGGCTTCATAGCGGCCGGCCATCGCCTTGTAGATATAGTTTTCGTATTTGATGATCTGGTACTTCTGCTCGATCAGATCGTTGCGCAGGGAGTTTTCGGTATTGACCGCTTCCAGGAAGTCCTTGAACTCTTCTTTGCCGTAATTGTAGCGGCTGCGGTAATAAGCGGTGATTTTAACCGAATTGCGATAGTTTTCTTCCACGTTGCGGTAAATCTCCAACGATTTCAGATAAGCGTAATAGTAATAGGCGACTTCGTTTAAGGCCTGATTCAGCGTATCTTTGAACTCAATCAGGCTGATTTGATAGTCGGCCTTGGAAATCCTGATATTATTCTTAACCCGGTTCCAGTCGAGGAACGGCAGATCCACCGACACGCTGCCGAGAATATAGGAAAAGTCAAACGTCGTCCGCGCCTTGTCGGAACCGGAAGCCAGCGCCCCGCGGAGAGAAACGTTCGGATACCAGTTTTTGTTTTCCGCCTTCAGCTCCTCGAAAGCCCCTTCCAGCCGGTATTGCGCCGCCAGCAGGTCAGGCCGGTTGGCCAGTACCGAAAGCGGCACGTCAAGCTCGGGCGCCGGGCCTTTTTGTTTCAAGATGTCGCCGAACGCGATTTCGTCCACCCCGCCCGTTACGTTAAGAATGTTCTGCAGACTGCTCACCGTTTCCTTAAACCCGGTTTCAAGATTAAGCAGTTTGTTTTTTTCCGACAGCAGGCTTTGTTTGGATTGCAGATATTCCACATTGTCGGTTTTGCCGCTTGCATACTTCTGCCCGGTGATTTTCTGAATATCCTCATAAGATTTTATGTTCCGCCGGGTCAGCTCGATTGAGTTTTGCAGATATTCAAGGTTAAAATAAAGGTCGATCACGCTGTTGACCAGAGTCAGCCGCGCCGCTTCCCTGTCCATTACCGTCGCCTTGTAGGCAAACTCCTGCGCCGTCTGCCGGTTTCTGATTTTGCCGTAGAGGTCGGCCTCGTAACTCAGCCCCAGATCGCCGGAAAAACTGTCGGTAAAATCATCGCCGGTATGGATCTTGCGCTGCGAAGAAGCGGAAAGCTCGCCCGAAAGGGTGGGAAACAGATCGGCCGTCGCCAGCCCCAGGCCGGCCAGTTCCTTCTCTACGTTAAACGCCGCTTTCAGATAATCCGGATTATTGGCCAACGCCGTTTCGATCAGGTTGTTCAATTCCGGATCGTTATACCGCAGCCACCAGTTTCCATCAGCCTTGTAAAGGTTTTTCACGGTTTCGGCATATTGCAGTTCATCCGCCAGCAAACGCGGTTCCGGCCCGACCGACGCACAGCCGGAAAGCAGCGCCAGACTGACGCCAAAAAACAATTTTACGGTTCGACAGTGTTTCATCTCATTCACTCGCTAATGCATCAATAGGGTTGAGGTTGGAGGCGTTTTTGGCCGGCATATAGCCGAAAATGATGCCGATCGCGGTCGAACAGACCAGCGCCAGCACGATCGACGCGGTGGAAAAGATCATGCCGAAGTTTTCTGAAAAGGTGTTGAACAGAAAACCGATCAGCATCGACAGTGTCACGCCCATAAATCCGCCCACCAGGCAGATCAGAATCGCCTCGATCAGAAACTGCTGGAGAATGTCCGCCTGCTTGGCGCCGATCGCCATGCGGATGCCGATTTCCCGCGTCCGTTCGGTCACCGAAACCAGCATGATGTTCATTACCCCGATGCCGCCCACAATCAGCGATATGACGGCAATGCTGGCAATCAGGAATTTCATTGTGTCGGTCGCGCTCTGCACCGTCTGTTTGATACTGTCGGTGTTGATCATGAAAAAGTCCTTCTTGCCGTGCAGCGAAGTCAGAATATGTTCGATTCCCTCTTCTGCCACCTGCGAATTGACATGGTCGGAAACTTTCACCGTAATCGAATTGATGTCGCTGCTGCCGTTGACCCGGTACATGGCGGTGGTATAGGGGACCCAGATGTTCATCGTTTCCGACGACGGCCCGGGGCTGCTGTCCTTTTCCGTCACCCCGATCACCGTCAGCGGCTTCTTGTTGAAGATAATAACTTTGCCGAGCGGGTTGGGATCGTTTTCAAACATCTCGTTTAAGGTGTTGTCGTCAATAACCACCACCGAAGCCATCCGGTCCACTTCCTCGTTGGTAAATATACGACCCTGCGCAATCTTGCGCCCTTTAACGTCAAAATAGGTTGAGCCGACGCCCCTCAGCTGCGCGGTCAGCGAATAGTTGCGGTAAACCAGCGTGCCGCTGGCGGAAACGTTCGGCGTCGAATTGTCGATAAACCCCTGTTTGCCGAGATAGTCGGAATCACGCACTTTAAGCGTTTTCACCCGTCCCGAACGCATGTCGCCGAACCCCTTGCCGGGCATAATGTCGATGGTGTTGGTGCCCATTGAGTTGATCTGTTCCATGATTTTGGCCTGCGAAGCGTTGCCGAGCGCCACCACCGACACCACCGAGGCAATGCCGATGATAATTCCCAGCATGGTCAGGAGCGAACGCATCTTGTTTGCCAGAATGGCATGCAGCGACATCTTGAGCGATTCGAGAAAACTGTACTTCAGGGCATCCAGCCGGCTGCGGTGAACGTCTTCTACCGTGTCCGTCACCTCATAAAAATCTTCCGCCCTGCGCTCGTCGGAAACAATTTCCCCGTCCTTGATCTCGATAATCCGGCTGGCCTGGGCGGCAATATGGCTGTCATGCGTCACCAAAATGATCGTATGCCCCTGTTTGTGCAGCCCTTTGATGATGTCCATTACCATTTCGCCGCTTTTGGAATCGAGCGCGCCGGTCGGCTCGTCGGCCAGAATGATTTCACCGCCGTTCATCAGCGCCCGGGCAATACTCACCCGCTGCTGCTGGCCGCCGGAAAGTTCGTTCGGACGGTTGGCCAGTTTGTTTCCGAGGTCGAGTTTTTTCAGCAGTTCGACCGCCCGCCGGTCGCGCGCCTCCGCGTTCAGCCCCAGATAAACCGCCGGCAGAGCCGCGTTTTCGCTCGCTTTCAGACTGTTCAGCAGATTGTAGCGCTGAAAAATGAAACCAAAAGTCTTACAGCGCAGTTCCGCCAGCTGATCCTTGTCCATCCGCCCGACTTCCACTCCGTTGATCTTGTACGACCCGGCAGTCGGCACGTCCAGACAGCCGATAATATTCATCATCGTCGATTTGCCGGAACCGGACTGGCCGATGATTGCCACAAAATCACCCTTTTCTATTTGCAGGTCAATGTTTTTCAAGACATGAACCCGGTTGCCGCCGCTGCCGAAATACTTGTTGATTTTTTTCAATTCGATTATGTTCATCGAAATCTCCTGGCGCCTCTGGCGTTGGCCGCCTTGTCGGAAATCTCCGCCGACGACATTTTGGCAATCACCACTTCTTCGCCTTCGCTCACGCCTTTTTTGATTTCAACGTTCAGATCGTCGGACACGCCCGTTATCACCGGCCGCCTTTCCACCCCTTCGGCCGTCCGCACTTCCACATATTTGCCGTCAACGTCGCCCTTAAGCGCCATCGCCGGCACCGTCAGCACGTCTTCGGCGCTTTCGACATAGATTACGTTTTGCGTCGTCATGCCGATTCTGAGCTTGCCGTCCGCGTTCGGCACCACCAGCCGTCCGTAAAAATAAATCGCTTCGCTTGAATCCACCACTTCCGTGTACTGGTCGTCGGTCAAAAGCGTCAGCGCCGGGTCAATCGACTTCAGCGTCGTTTCATATACTTTGTTCATGTCCGCCAGCACCGAATAGGTAACCTTCACCCCCGGCTTGATGTTGCTGATGTCGCCTTCCGAAATTTCAATATAAATCTCCATCTGATTAAGATCGGCAATCTGCACGATCGTCGGCGTATCCATCGCCGCGTTGATCGTCTGCCCCACTTTGACCGGCACCGAAACGATGGTGCCGTCGAGCGGCGCCGTAATTTTGGTATAGCCGAGGTTGGTTTCCGCAGTGCTGAGAGATATTTCCGTTTCTTTCAGCGAAGCTTCTATTTCCGCCACTTTCGACATGGCCGATTCGTAACCGTCTTCGGCGTTTTCCAGGTCTTCGGTCGAAGCCGCATTCTGCTTCTTCAGGCTCTGCATGCGCTGATATTGTTTTTTGGCAATCTTCAGCGAAGTTTTGGCCGCTTTCAGCTGCGCCTGATAACTGCTCATCTTGGCCTTGGCAATATCCACGTCGTTCTGCTGGGTGGTCGAGTCGATCTCGGCGATCATGTCGCCCATTTTCACCGTCTGGCCGATCGAAACGTAAAGCTTTTCGATCTTGCCGGAAACCTGGGCGCCGACGGTTACCAGGTCAACCGCCTTAACTTCGCCGGTGGCGTTCACCACCTTTTCGACGTTTTGTCTGCGGACCGGCTGGGTAATATAGGTTATCGTGTCTTCCTTTTTAAAATACTTAAAATACAGGCCGGCCGCCGCGGCCGCCAGTATAACGTAAACCAAAAGCTTTTTCTTGTTTTTAAAAAATTTCATAACTTTTCCACTCTGTTGCCAAAACCTGCGTTTATCCAAACCGGTCCGTCCGTGCCGGACAACGCTTTCCCTTATTTCTAAATGAGGTTAAAACATTTAATAATCAATTAAAATACATAATTGTAAACGACGGCTTTTTTCATCCGGTTCAAAAATTTTTCATAAAAAACGGATCGGGAACAAAACAAAAAGCCTTGACTTCGAGTACACTCTAAAAGATAAACTGTCAAAAAAACGACAATAATACGGAAAAAACGACATGCTGATGTGGTATATAATATTTGTTCTGCTGATTCTTTTCACCGGCGGCGGACTGCTGTACCTCGGCACCCGCGCAGCCAAATTCGTCCCCGCCGGCAGCACTCCCAAACGCCGGCTGCTGATCGGGCTGTCCGCGGTCATACTGATATTTGCCGTCATTGCCTGGCTGATAAACCTGATGAACGCGGTCGTCTGTCTGCTGCATTTCGTTTTTCTCTGGCTTGTCTGCGATTTTATTTTCACCCTCGTCCGCCGTTTTCGCAAACGGCCGTTTAAACGCTATTATGCCGGCTATGCCGCCACAGCGCTCAGCCTTGCCGCGCTTGCAGCCGGCTGGTATCTGAATCACCGGGTATGGGTTACCGCCTACACGATAGAAAGCGAAAAAGCAATCAGCGACCTGCGGATTGTCCTGTTTGCCGATTCTCACATCGGAACGACCTTTGACGGCGAAGGCTTTGCCAAACATGTCAGAGCCATGCAGGAACAAAATCCCGATCTGGTCGTTATCGCCGGCGATTTCGTCGACGACGGAACCGGCCGCGAAGAAATGGTCGCCGCCGTCCGTGCATTGGGAACCCTTAAAACGCCCCGCGGCGTTTACTTCGCTTTCGGCAACCACGACAAAGGCTATTACGGACCGGCTTACCGCGGTTTCAGCAGCGGAGAATTGATCGACGAACTGAAAAAAAACAACGTCAAAATCCTTGAAGACGAAAGTGAAACGATTGCCGGCGGCTTTTGCCTCGTCGGCCGGCAGGACCGGTCGGAAGCGGAACGCGGCGGCCGCCGGCTGACAATGCAGGAACTGACCAAAGACCTTGATCCGGACAAATTCTCCGTCGTCCTCGACCATCAGCCGAACGACTATCAAAACCAGACGACGGCGGAAGTCGACCTGGTCCTTTCCGGCCATACCCACGGCGGCCAGCTTTTCCCGCTCAACAAGGTCGGCGAATGGATCGGCGCCAACGACAAAACCTACGGCCTGGAAAAACGGAACAAAACAAACTTCATCGTCACTTCCGGCCTTTCCGACTGGGCAATAAAATTTAAAACCGGAACCAAATCGGAGTTTGTCGTCATCGACGTTAAAAGGAAAGCGGCGACAGAAAAGAAAGGCAAATAACGTTTTCCGCGCCTTTTTCCCGGACAAACCGCCGGAAAACGGAATCAATTGTGCAAAACCCCGGCCGTCCGCGGGAATTTTTACAAATCGGCCATAATCCCGTCCGTTGAGGACAAGCCGCAGGGCGACGGACGAAACGGCTCTCACGACAACAAAAACGGCTCACGCAACTCCTTTTCAATCGGCGGGGTGGCAGTTTACAAAATACTTTCCAATATCTCTTTGCATCTATAAATTTAGTCTGTTAAACTCAACTAAAAACAGTTTCAACACAAGAGGACGCAAATATGAAAAAATTGTTTTTGTTCCTGGCATGTTTTATAATCAATATTGAAAATGTCCGGGCAGACGAACCCCTGTCCGCCGAAGAACAAAGCGTCTTGATTTATGAAAAATGTGCCGCTCAAGCCTCTAAAACGACGGCAGCTCAGCCTATCTTGGGAAACATAGAAGATGTTAAAAGAGAACGCGATATAAAAAATTGCATAAAAAAAGAGATTCTAAAAACAACTTCGCAAAGTCTTTCTAAAAACAATGCGGCAGATTTAAAAAAAGCTTTGTCTGATGCGGAAAAAGCACTATTCAACATCTATAAAATTTTACTTTTTTGCCAAAATAACGAAGATGACAATTGGTGCCGGGAACGCTATAAAGACGATATGTCATTAGAAAAACTAATGCTGGAAAAAGAGTTGACGGCTCAAATGAAAAACATCTTAACCTCTGCTTTAGAATACCAACAGAGCCTCTAAAATTAAATAAAAGCTCTGTTGGGAAAAGGTTATTTAAGACAGTCCAATGCCTTGCGCAATTCATAAGGATAACGATTGTTAATTATATTCATCTTTTCTTCTCTGGTAATCCTTTTATCGCCCGGGAAGCAGCTTTCTTTTAAATTTTGAACATAATCAGCACGACTTTGATACAATCTTCTTAAAATAATATCATCGCTAATATTGTTAAGATCACCGCCATACTCCAATTTCAGCTTTTCAAGCGTATCATTAACTATCTTAGATGCTTTCCCGTGTTGAACACTCATTGAATACAAAACATCTTTTACAACCGGATGCCTTTCATTCAACCGCAAAATTTCTTTCTCTTTGATTGCATTTATCAACGGTTTAAGATGAGTATCAACAATAAAATTATGTTGAGATTCGTTAAAAACATCATTTTCGGACAGTTCTACCCAGGCATTAACAAACGATTGCTTTTTTAATTTTGCACTATGTTCACCTCCCGCATCATTCAACGTTCGAGCAAAATTCCGGTAAACCGGATTTTGTTGCAAAAAATCCAGATACTTTTTCATAGTTCCTGTATTTGTTGAAATTTGATAAGCTCCGTAAGGCGTCTGAATATACTGCGGCTCTCCCCCGTAAGCGGCATAACTCCAAACATATTTTGATTGATTCTTCATCTTTTCCGTCCTTTCAAATAAATAAAACCGCCAAAAGGATAACAAAAATAAAAAAGACTTTTCAATCCTCCACAGAAAGCAAGGTATCAGCTTCCGCATTCAAAAGCTTTTTAAAGCGGATGAGGAGAAGCGCTAAGCAAAAACAACCGACACTCCGGTTGTTTTTGTCTGCAAGCTCTTGGGAACATCTTAATGAGCAAGGAAAGCGCAGGCGACCGCGGCGAATTTAGATGCCCAAGCCGTAATCCCGTCCGTTGAGGACAAGCCACAGGGCGACGGACGAAACAGCTCTGACGACAATTAAAAACAGCTCATGCAACTTCTTTTCAATCGGCGGTGTTGAGTTTATAAAATACTTTTTAATATCTCTTTGCATCTAGAAATTTAGTCTGTTAAACTCAACAAAAAACTGTTTGCAATATAAGAGGACGCAAATATGAAAAAATTGTTTTTGTTCCTGGCATTTTTTATAATCAACATTGAAAATGTCCGGGCAGACGAACCCCTGTCCGCCGAGGTTGACACATCGCAAAAAATTAAACTGGAAGTCGAAAAATACAAAAAAGAATGCTCAAAGAAAGCGTATCCTAAAAATCTGGATGAAATAAATATATATAATGATGACCTCAAAAAACTGGATGCTAAATATCATCAATGTCTTAAATCGGTAATTGTTTCCAAAATTAACGAACTCGCAGCAAAAGAAGACGCGGATAAAATGATTCAGTCGTTAAACAAGATTCAAGACGGCATTTTAAGCTTTTATTGGAATTTATATAATCGTGAAGACAATGGTGTTATCGGAAGGGGAATAAATGATGCCGCCATGGGACGTTATTATGAAACCCTGCTTGAAGATGTTATTCATTTTCAGCGTCAATAACGGCATCATCCAATTTAATACGAATAGCATTTGAGTAATTTCAAAGCCTTAGCATTTTCATTGGGAAAACGTACATTTTTCAGATTGTTTTGAATTTCAATTGAACTTTTTCTAAAATATTTGCCAACATTACTCCTTTCTTGATAGATCTTATTGATAATATCTTCATCACTAAGGTCTGATGCATCAAATCCCAATGCACTATGAAAAACATCAGCAGCACCTCCTTCACCATGTTGGGTTGCTGTTGAATACAACACATCTCTGACGACAGGAGATCTGTACTCCAAATTCAATCCTTTTATATCGCTGATGCGGCGCAGTGCGGGATCTAATTTTTTAGCAACAATAAAATCTTGTTGTGATTGCAAAAAATCAGAGTTTTTAGACAAATCAGCCCAAGTATTTTTAAATTGAGCATCTCCGGTTATTGCCGTATTATTTCCGCCGGCTCGCTGTAAGCGATGATAAAAATGTCGATAGTTAGGATGCTGCTGCAAATAATTCAAATAATCATTCATTGTCCCGTTTTGTGTAGCAATTTGGTATATGCCGTAGCTCCACCCTCCCGTTTTATCCAACTTACCGTTATTCCATAATTTCTTACCATTGCCGGATTCGTACAAGCCGCTTAAAGTCCCTAATTTATATTGATCCGGTCGCAAATTATAAGGACGTCCCGTTTTTGCATAAAACGAAGAGCGGCTGCTGTTCGGATAACCCCAGGCGCTTTCCGTCTCATAGTCGTCTTGAGAAACAGCTGCTTGCGGTTCCAGGGAAGATATTCCCAAATCAACATTTTTACTCACTCCTTTTTGAGCCAAATATTTTTTATAAGCCGCGTCATTTTTAACCATTCCGTAAGGCGTTTGAATATACTGCGGCTCTCCCCCGTAAGCGGCATAACTCCAAACATATTCTGATTGATTCTTCATCTTTTTCTGTCCTTTCAAATTAATTAAACCTCCAAAAGGATAACAAAAACAAAAAAGACTTTTCAATCCTCCACAGAAAGCAAGGTATCAGCTTCCGCATTCAAAAGCTTTTTAAAGCGGATGAGGAGAAGCGCTAAGCAAAAACAACCGACACTCCGGTTGTTTTTGTCTGCAAGCTCTTGGGAACATCTTAATGAGCAAGGAAAGCGCAGGCGACCGCGGCGAATTTAGATGCCCAAGCCGTAATCCCGTCTGTTGAGGACAAACCGCAAGGCGACGGACGAAACGGCTCTGACGACAATTAAAAAAAACCGGCTCATGCCGGTTTTGATAATTGGCGGAGTAGTAAACCTCAACGGTATTGAGCATACCAGATTTTAGCTTGATAAATTCAGATTGACGAGCTTGTTGAAATGTATTTCTCAATCCAAAGCTCTCAGTTCTTTCCATGTCTGTTCACACTGACTTTTAGAACGACCGTCCTGCTGACAATTCTTCATGTAATCGTATTCTTGATAATACGGATACAAGAAAAAAACTAATATCGCTAAAATAACAATATAACCAACACATCTGTAAATAAAACTGACAATTTTATCTAATATTGGCCTTACGCATATTTGGCGTTCTTTGGTCATCCAACATCTCCCAGCAACTTTTATTCGGATTATAATACCCCAAATTACTGCCGTAAAGATTGTTTTGCAAGTCTTTCCTGCTATCCGCAGAAATTTCTGACATCGGCATAGTTCCTTTCTTTTTATGGTAATCCAATATTTCTTTAGCGTACCCCAATCTTAAGCCCCAATCACGACTTGTCGGACTTATCTTTGCCAATTGGCATTGCAATAGAGGATGATAGTAATTATCAATATCTGCCCCCTGATTAGGACCATAAGACTTTACAAGATTATCACCAGCTTTGTTCATCTGTTGCCAATAATCATAAGCGATTTTGGCATCAGCAGCTAATTCGCCTAAAGATTCAGGCATATATCTGATAGTATCAGTTGCAATCGTTGCTACATCCTTCACTTTTTGCCATAGGTCATTTGTCGGGTTATTAAGTTGCTTTATGACATTTTCCACGTTGCCTTCGATATCAGAATTGCCAAAGCCATAATTATCATCAGCCGGCCGCCCCCAAAAGTTGGTGCCATGCTGCGGATAGTTTTTGTTTATGCCTTGATTATTGTAATCTTGGATGAGTTTGTTTTCTCTTTGCTACCGCGCCATTTGATAATTAAGCTCATCTCTGGTACTGAACCCGCTGTGATCAACACCATAGCTGTCGATTTGATTATCATTGTTATAATAACCTAAAGGCGATTTATATTGTCTCCCAAAATTCATTTTTATATCCTTTCAAATAAGTTAAAACTATTAAAAGAATAACAAAAATAAAAAAGGTTTTTCAATCCTCTACTGAATACAAAGTATCAGCTTCTGCATTCAAAAGCTTTTTTAAACTCTCGATTATTGGCTTGAGCTAATTGAATTAGTTTGTTTTTCTGATTGGTTTCACAATAAGGAATTTTTATTGATTTTGTTTTATATTTCAAAAACCACAGAACAAAAGCATTTGCCGTTAATTTTTTACCGGATTTTTGATATTTTAAAAATTGCTTGTATTGGGTTTGCTTAAATTCTGCTCTAAAAGGGGCATATTTTTCATCTCTGGCTTTAGCTCGTTTAACCGCTTCAGCTTTCTTATCCAAAGAATATAGAGTTTGCACCAAATTTTCTTTAAGTTCAGACCAGTTTTCTCTTTCTTCAGACAAGACCATGGCCATCCAGTCTATAATTTGCTGTTTAAGAATATTTAAATTACACTGTTGATGATGAGAAATAAAAATTCTATCTAAAAGGCGCAAATGATTATTTGATAATAAAAAATCATCAGGAGTTGATTGTATACGGTTATTTTTCAAAGTCACTTCTCCCTATGTATGTTGTAATCTTTATTTAGGGAAAATTGTTATCTGTTTCAATATTTAAAGTGATTCTTTAAAAATCGGCAATGTATGTAAGTGCCGGAAATTTTGCATTTTCCAACATAAAACGAGCTTACCATAGTCATTTTGGCAAAGTCAACCGCCGGCAAAGCCCGCGTTTCCACCGGATACGAAAAAAGACGCTGCAAACGAGCGTCTTTTTAATCAAAATGGCGGATGAGGAGAAGCGCTAAGCAAAAACAACCGACACTCCGGTTGTTTTTGTCTGCAAGCTCTTGGGAACATCTTAATGAGCAAGGAAAGCGCAGGCGACCGCGGCGAATTTAGATGCCCAAGCCGTAATCCCGTCCGTTGAGGACAAGCCGCAAGGCGACGGACGAAACGGCTCTGACGACAATAAAAAAACCGGCTCTCGCCGGTTTTGGTAATTGGCGGATGAGGAGGGATTTGAACCCCCGATACGAGTCACCCCGTATACACGATTTCGAGTCGCGCGCATTCAGCCTCTCTGCCACTCATCCAGTTTATTTTTCATCTCATAATAATTCTTTGCTGCAAGCCCATCCTTTCTGCGCGCGACCGCGGTCCTTGCCCGCCTGCGCTTAATTGGCTTGCGCCCCTCAACGAGTGCCGCTGCGCCGATCTCCGCTTTCGCTCCGATTCCGGCCTCTCTGCCACTCATCCGTAAAAACATATTCTTATTAAAAGCAAAAGTGATTTTTTGCAACAATTATTTTCGTTTTCGTTGCAATATTTTAATTTGCCGTTGTCAGCCGGCCGCTTTTCTGCTATCTGTTAACCCAAAGAAAACAAAAAACGCCGGCTCCGGCCGTCTATTTACGGAAACATCAGACATGACGGAAAACACAGCTCCCCGCGCCCTGCGCGCAAACATCACCATCATCGGCCGCCGCAATGCCGGCAAATCTTCCCTGATCAACGCTCTCATCGGACAGGAAGTGGCTATTGTTTCGCCACAGCCGGGCACTACTACCGACGCGGTTGCCAAAGCTTATGAGCTGCTGCCTCTGGGACCGGTCACCTTTTATGACACCGCCGGGCTTGACGACGAAGGAGAACTCGGCAGTTTAAGGATTAAAGCGACCCGCAAAATTCTGTTCAAAACCGACCTTGCGGTGATTGTCGTTTCCGAACGGGGGCTGGAAGAAAAAGAAAAGGAAATCATCAAAGAGATGCGGCGGGCGGCGATTCCCTTCGTCATCGCCTTCAACAAATGCGACCTTAAACCGGCAAGCGGACAGGACCGCGCCTACTGCCGGGAAAACGGCCTGCCTTATGTTGAAGTTTCCGCCGCAACCGGACAAAACACGGATCGGCTGAAAGCGGAAATCATCCGTCTGGCACCGGCGGAATTCAGGGAAGATCCCCTGTTGGCCGGCGATTTGATCAAACCCGGCGATACCGTGGTATTGGTCGTGCCGATCGACCTGTCGGCGCCCAAAGGCCGGCTGATTCTGCCGCAGGTTCAGGTTCTGCGGGAAATTCTCGACGGCAACGCCGTCGCCGTTGTTGCCAAAGAGCATGATCTGAAAGCGGCGCTGGCTAACCTGAAAGAGCCGCCGGCTTTGGTAATCACCGATTCGCAGGTTGTCATGAAAGTTGCCCCCGAAGTTCCGCCGGAAATCAAAATGACCACTTTTTCCGCCTTGTTTGCCCGTTACAAAGGCGATATCGGCGTTTTCCTCCGCGGCGCAAAGAAAATCGACGAGCTGAACGACGGTGACCGGATACTGATTGCCGAAGCCTGTTCGCACCATGTTCAATGCGATGATATCGGCCGGGTCAAAATCCCTGCCTGGCTCAGACAATATACCGGCCGCAAACTTGAATTCGAATTCTGTTCCGGCGGCGATTTTCCCGAAGATCTGGAAAAATACGCCCTGGTCGTCCATTGCGGCGCCTGCATGCTTAACCGCGCCGAAATGATTCGCCGATTGAAGGAATGCGAACGCCGGGGCGTGGCAGTTACCAACTACGGCATCGCCATTTCCAAAACCCGCGGTCTGCTTGAACGGATTTCCGCCCCGCTGACCGCCTAAATGCGGTCAAGCGCCGCCTTATAATATTCGGTCACGATTTTGACCCGCGGAATATCTTTGGTACAGTTGTTGACGACCAGATAGACCGGCATTTGCAAACCGCCGGCCAGTTCGTCCAGACGCACCAGTCCGCCGCCCTGAAACTGCCGGGGCATCAGGCCGATTCCCACCCCGTGACGGATCGCTTCCAGCACGGCAAAAGTGGAATTGGAGGAAAAGCTTATGTTTTTGGCTTTGCTCATCAGCTCCTTCCAGCCGGGAACATAGTTTTCGTTTTGCAAACCGTTGATAATCCGGTGATTTGCCAACAAATCGTCCAAACTGCCCGGCGTGCCGTATTTGGCCAGATAACCGGGCACTGCGAAAAAGCGGCATTCAATGTTCTTTTTATACAAAAGCGAAAAGTCTTTTAAAGACTCCGGCAGCGTCGTCACAATACCGAAATCGATTCCCATTTCCCGGTAATCGGGCGAACCGAGCGTTGTCAGCGAGATCACCTTGATATCGGGATATTCTTCGCAAAAGCCGGTAACGCCGCAGGGAAACAGAGCCGTGCTTACCATCAGCGGCAGACAGACGCACACGCTGCCTTTGTACCGGCTGTCATAATCAAGCGGGCTGTAGATTTTATCGAGAAGAAGCTGCAGGTTTTCCACCTGTTCCACAATCAGCTCCGCGCGGCTGGTCAGATATGTTCCCTTGGCATTGTTGACCACCAGCTGCACCCCCAGAACCTGTTCCAGATTGGAAATATATTTGTTGACCGTATCGATCGAACTGTTGGTAACTTCCGCCACCTTTCTTTTGCTCTGATATTTGGCTATCGCCGACAACATTAAAAGTCCGTTCAAATTCTGCAGTGATTTTTTGGTAATCATAACACCCTCACCAGTTCAACCGAAAGTTGATCAATAGCCGATATATATTTTAAAAGACAGACTTAATTTTATTAAACCATTATTTTTAACAATGCACTAAAAAAACAAAAATTTTTCACAGAATCATTGAATTGAAAAAAAAGATCCCCAAATTAGCTTCGGGGATCTTTGGTCTGAAGTTATGCAGCTAAAAATAGTAGCGAACGCCGACGGTAACTTCCTTCATGTTTTTGACCGCGTCCATGTCGGTCACGGTATAACGGAACATGGCGCGAATGCCGAGCGAGGGCAGCGGGTTGATCTGACCGCCGATTCCCAGCCGGAAACCGTTGCCTTCCTCGTTGAAAGACCGGCGGCCGCCGACACCGTTGATATTGACCGTGTTGGTAACGTCGGCGTCATAATAGCCGTAGCCGACGGAAGAAAGAATCTCCACAATTCCCAGATTGAGCACGTCGCCGACCAAATCGACGCCGTAAGACTTAAGCTTCAGCTTGGTGGAAAACTCGTCGCCTTCGACAAAGTGGTTCCGTACCGTATTGTCCTTGTTTTCCGACTGCTGGTAAAAACCTTCGACCGAAAGGAAACTCAGCAGCTTGACCCCGGCAACAACTCCCAGGGAATTAAAATTGTCAGCGTAAAAATCTTCGCTTTCGCGTCCGAAGTTAAGCGAAGAATAATTATAGTCCGCCCCGACGTAGGGAGAAACAAAAGCCGCGCCGGCATCTGCGGAAAACAGACACAGAGCCGCCGCCAGCAACCCGATTTTTTTCATTTCAGTCAATCCTTTTAAAAGTTAAAACTAAGGTTTTGTTTAGCATTAATAAATTAAGAAACTCTAAAAGCCCTTTTGTTGACAAAATTTCGGAAACGGTATAAAATGAGAACGTTTATTATCATAATGTAAATTATTTTAGAAATTATAAAGAAAGATGAAATCATATTTGTACGCTCTCGGCACGCTGATTGTGCTGGCATGCATCTGTCAGGACGACATCTTCGTCCTTTTGCAGCCGGCGCCCGCCAATGAACAAAAGTCAGCCGCAACGGCAATTGTCCCCGCGGACACCGCCGTCGTTGACACAAACATTGTCGAAATGACGAAAGAAACAATGTCGGCATATGACCGCGCTTTGCCCGAACCGGTCAAAATCGCGGAAAAAATTACGGTCAAAAACCACATTGTCATCAACAATGACACAGCCGTAAAAAAAGTTCCGCAAAACGTTTTCGACCGCTCGGAAACCGTCAGCCTGAACGGCAAGACGTACAGAGGGCTGGAAGACGAGTTGATCGCCTGCATCGCCTATGTGGAAAATTATTTTCCGACTTCGTACTTTTGCGGAGCCAGATGGACGATCGGATACGGGACAACCGGCTACGCTGACGGCAAAAAAGTCTTGCCCAACCAGCGCATTTCCAAAAAAGAAGCTCAAAACTGCGTCAGACACCATTTGCGCAGCTATGTATTTCCCGTTATCGACCAATACGTCGAAAGGGAACTTTCCGAAGGGGAAATGCTGGCCACCTGTCTGTTTATCTACAACATCGGCGGCGGCAATTTTGCCAATCAAAAAGGGATCGGCCGTTCCTGCGCTTTTCTAAAGGCGCTGAACGACAACAAATCCTCGCAGGAATGTGCACGTAAAATGACGGAATTTTACCGGTCGGCGGGTAAAAAGGTCGACGGCCTTTTGAAACGCCGCTGGGTTGAAGGCGCCATTTTCTGCGGTTACCTTACCGCGGAAGATATCCTTCAGCTGGAACCAGCAGGGTTCTACAATTCCCGCAGCCTGAACGATTACTATGTGAGCAGCCGGCCCGACCGGGACGGTTTTTACTCATACAGATTCGATCAGGACACCGTTCAACGCTTTCTCGACCAAAACCGGGGAACGAACAAACGGGTCATTGACATCATCTGATCTGAAGCCCCGTTGAAAAACGGGGCTTCATTTCTTTTAAATGTTGCCGGAAAAAAAGGGAAAGGCTAATATAAAAAGGCATAAAAACAACTTTTGCAAAGAGGAAAAAATGAGCGAAATTCTGTTTCTTGAATACCCCAAATGCACAACCTGCCAAAAAGCCCGCAAATGGCTGGAGGAAAACGGCGTCCGCTTCAAGGCCCGTCACATCGTCGAAGACTGCCCGGACGCAGACGAGCTGAAAATCTGGCTGGCACAAAGCGGCAAACCGCTGAAAAGTTTTTTTAATACCAGCGGGCTGAAATATAAAGCCCTCGGCTTAAAAGACAGACTGCCCCAGCTCGGCGAAGACGAACAAATTGCCCTGCTTGCTTCCGACGGCATGCTGGTCAAACGCCCGCTGGTCGTCGGCAAAGACTTCGTACTGGCCGGTTTCCGGGAAAAAGAATGGCAGGAAAAACTTTTATAAACCGAAAAAACGCTTGCATAATCGGATAATAAAAGATATCCTTTTATATTATCAGATATCAGCGGAGACTAATATGATCAATATTGAAGATTTGTTTATCAGCCAGCCGGCGCTTTGCGCCATTGCCTCAATTGACGAATTCCGGGGCCGCTGGCAGGGACGCGGCGGCATTGACGAAACGCTTGCCGCACGCTTAAAAGAACGCGCCCTGAACGAAAGCGTCGCTGCCATTGCCAACCCGGCGGAAAACCGCAATTACCGGCAGCTTCTGGAACAGATTATCAACCACAGCGGCGAAACCGGCCTGTTTGAAACTTCGGTCAAAAAACTGCATAAGCTGCTGCTTGCCGATTCTCTGATCGACGAACGCGAAAAAGGCGAATACAAACAGCGTCTCAATCCGGTTTATTCCAAAACCGTGGACGGACGGCCGATCGACGTTTTTTTTGAAACCGCCAGCCCGTTTGAAACGCCGCAAATGATGCACAAACTGCTGGAATGGACACGCAACTGTCTGGAAAGTCGCAACTGCCACCCGCTGCCGGTCATCGCCCTGTTTATGGTTCATTTTCTTATTATTCATCCTTTTCAGGACGGCAACAGCCGGCTGGCGCGCGCCCTCACCCTGTTGCTGCTGCTGAAAGCCGGCTACGGTTATCTGCAGTTTGTCTCTTTGGAAGCGGCGATCGAAGACAACAAGGAAGAATATTACCGCTGCCTGCGGCAGGTGCAGAACAGTCTGGCCGGTGCGGAACCGCAATACGGCGAATGGCTGTTGTTTTTCCTGCGCACCGTTCAGCGGCTGCAAAAACGGCTGGACGAACAAACGGAATCTGCGGCCGGCAGCTATGACGAACTGCCGGAACTTTCCGCGCAGATACTGGAACTGGCGGAAGCAAAAGGCCGGGTTACGCTCAAATCAGCAACCGAAAATACCGGCGCCAACATCAATACGGTCAAAAAGCATCTTGCAGCCCTCGCCCGCGAAGGTTACCTCATCCGCCGGGGTTCTGCCCGCGGCACTTGGTACGTCAGAGCAAAATAAGCCTGCGGTTTCAAAAAACATCCCCGCATACGGGGATGTTTTTTATTACTTTCCTTACAAAGCCCCGGAGGATATTTGGGCTGAGTGTTCTAATGCCGCAACAACGTCCCGTCTTTAATTTTGGTCGAACCATTTCATCCTTTGTTAATCTGTCCTTTAGGGCAACCCCGCTTCATGCCTTTGATCACGATCAAACCAATTGTTACCGTTCCGGCTCCGATTTGCCGGGAAACGGCTGTTTCTTTTCCGCCGGCCGTTTTTCACCGTTTTTTCAACCGGACACGACAAACGAAAAACTCTTTATTCCCAGAGATTATAAAGATGTTCAAGCAGACTCTTCTTTTGTTGGCGGAAGGCAAAATGTTTGAACAAAAGATAATTGACTGCCACGATCAAAACGATCGCTGCCGCCTGCGCCAAATAAACGTTCCATGCCAGCCTCCCGGCAAGAACTTCCAACAAAGCCGCATTCAGGACATAACTCAAACACCAGATCAGGAGTGATTTGACAAATTCTTTCAAATGATTGCCCTCGGTACGAAAAACCAGGTGCTTGTACGAAAAAAAGGCAATCACCGAAGACAACAGCCAGGTGGCAAGCAAAACAAGCTGATAACGGCTGACCGAAAAAGCCAGTCCGAGCAAAACAAAAATCAGATAACGAATCGCCATATTGACAATTCCCGCAATCACGAACCGCACTTTTTCGTCAATCAAAAACCAACGGCGGGCCATATTTCCTTCTTTTTTCAACATTCGTCCCTCTTCCTAATTAACATAAGCACCCGGCACAGTTTTTTGAAGCACCGGCGAGCGTTCGTAAAAAATCAAAGAATTCGTCCCGGCCGTTTATGCCGTATAACCGATTCGCTGTTTGAAATCAGCTGGTCAACATTGCGACCGCCGGTTTCCACACCGGATTTTTGCCGGCTGCAACCAAAAAACGCATCGACAAGACGAACATATATCATTAACATCACGCCGCAACCCCTTCTTCTTGCCGTGATCGGGATAAAAAACTCTTTTCCCCGCCGCTTCAGGCCGCTCGTCTGTTGCTTCTTTTCGCATTTCCGGTCTTAATTCCGTTTTTCCTTTGCACAAAGCCATAAACAGCGCTTTTTCCGGGTGAAAACAACACCATAGCCAAGGCCGCACACACTTTGTATCAATATATCGGAAAAGTCTGCGGTTATCTTTACCGCTGTCGCAATTACAACAACATCCTCCGCTATGAAAGGAAGTTAAAAAAGTTAAGAGTTGTACAATGCTTATTCCTCGGTATTTTACACGCATCGCCGGTAAGACAAAACCCGCGACGCCCGCTCGCCCGACGGCAAAGATAAAACCTGCGACGCCCGCTCGCCTGACGGAAAAGACAAAGTCCCGGCGCTCGCTCGCCTGACGGCTCACCGACATACTCCGTCCGTTTCTCGCTTGCAGTCGAACCCTCTTTCCCGAGAGTTCAAATCCGCCGTCAATGTCGCAAATGCAACAACACCCTCCGCTATGGGAGGGTGTTGTTGTAATTGGAGCGGGTGAAGGGATTCGAACCCTCGACATCAACCTTGGCAAGGTTGCGCTCTACCCCTGAGCTACGCCCGCATCGTTAGAACGAGATATTTAATACCATAAGCAAAAAATTTTGCAAGCATTTTTTTAAAAAATTTGATATTTTTTTTGCAATCTTCACCTTTCGCTGCTATATTCAAACAGAAACAATAAATTATTAACCTCAAAATCCTATAATTATGCTGACCGCTTTTTATAATCTCGGCCCGCCCGAACAATGTCTCGTTATCGGCGCACTGATCGCGGCTTTTTATTGCCTGGCGTTTTTGCTTTTGCATCCGCTGTGGATTCGCCAACGAATACAAAACTGCAATTGGCGGCGCTATCAAAAGAAAATTTTGATCGCCCGCATCGGTATGATCGCCATCATTGTATCTACGGCCATTGCCGCCGTTTACCTCGAAAGCCGCAGTTGGAAAAAAACCGCCATCATTGCCGGACTGATCGCCTGTTACATTCTGATGCGCTGCGAACAGTCCCGCCGGAAGAAAAAGCATTAAAACATGCCCGTTCAAAAGTTCCGCCCTCAGAGCGGAACTTTTTTATAACGTTTCTTTTTTTATGACATTTCTGACGGGAAACTCCGGATTTGCCCGAAGATGAACGCTTTAGTACCGTGACGACGACGCTCCGTGCCTTTGATTATGGACAAACCGACAGCTTTGCATCGGTTTCGCCCCGGTTTACCCGGGAAATATTTATTGCCGTTAACATTTTACCGTCCACGGTATTTCTTGCGTCCGATTTCCTCTTGTGCTTTTCCGCCTCCAGTTTCCACCATACCCGGCCGGCCTTCTCCGTTCCGCGTATTCCGTTACCTGCGTTTTCTTCTCCTTTTTACACCGCCTTCTTCCCATCGCCGTTTTTTTCCGACCCCTTCTTTTCTTTCCAAAACCTGATTAAATTTCAGCTTGCCAACAAGCGGTAACTTCTTTAATATCAACCCTGCATCCGGGAGGCCGGGTGTGGTGTCTAACAAACATCTTCAATGTAAAAATCCTTCTTTCGGAAGGAGTGTCGGTAATATGCTGAATAACGGCGATTGCATACGTTGACAGTTTATTAGCTCCTTCCGCCTAAGGGTTTTCCCCGGGCGGTTTTGTTTTTTTACCATAAACAAAATCAAGGGAGTTTCAAACTATGTTTAACGATAAAATCAAAAAAATAATCGGACAAGAGCTGCACAAATACCGCTGTGACCGTTTTCTGCAATTAAAAACGGTGGCAACCAAGACCGGGATCCCCTGGTACGTGATCGACAACATGGAGATAGGCAGCGTGCGTAAATGGGAATACTATCGTCATCTGCTGGAGTTTTACGGCCGGGACGTTAAAATTGAACTGGTCGGGAAAACCGAAAACGTCTGGAACGGCACCGCGAAAAACGGCGGCGGAAACAACCGGCGAGAAACAATGAAAACCGATGAACACAAACAAATAATGAGATAAACTTTCACTTGCCGGGCAGACGAACTTCATCTTTCAAACGAAACTCGTTCTGCCCGAAAACCGTACAAATCCGGTGACCGGAACAAAGCGCCGACATACGGACAAAGTTACGCCCAAAACATAAACTTTCGCCAGTTAATGCAAACACTATTAACTCATTCAAACGCCGAAAACCTTGCCCGTCCTTACGGCAGAACCTGCATATCCGCACCTGCCCGTTTACGCAGACATTCAAACCACAAAACAAAAAAGGGGGAAAAGCATCTGGCTTTTCCCCCCTTTTTTCGTTCGGTTATTTGCGCTCTTTGACATCCATGGCTTCCGGCGCTTTTTGAACCGTATTTTCAATCAGCGGCGCAACCGATTTCTGACGCCACGATTTTTGCGGCTTGGGCTTCGGCTGCGGAAATTCCTTGCCGCAGATGCCTACACCCAGACTCTTCATCGCCGTTTCGATCGGCAGGAACAGATCCGGACCGTCTTTAATCGGGCGCGAAGTGTGAGCCATGCCGGTAATCCGCCCTTTTTCGTCAATCAGCACGCCGCCGATGGTAGCGCTCTGAACAAAGGTGTCGATCACAATCTGCGAAGTGCCGTCCTCGTCATAACGGTAACCGCTGACCTTGCCACCGGTTTCCAGATAACCTTCGCCTTCACCCTCGGTAAAGTTAAGCAGCCCCAGGGTCATGAAGTTGTCCTTGTTTACCGCCGGCAGTTCCAGATTGAGCGACAACGGTGTATACTGCGTCGGCTTGTCCAGCACCAGCAACGCGGTGTTCTTCTTCGGATTGATGCGGAAAGCGCGGGCTTTCAGCTTTTTGCCGTTGATCGTTTCCAACGCATAGCTGTTGTTGCTGCGATCAACCAGATCGGCGGAAGTCATGACAAACTGTTCCGAAATCAGCAGACCGGCACCTTTTTTGCCTTTGGCATTGGCGACGGAAACTACCGCGGTTCTGACCTTATAAACGTTTTCCGGTCCCATGTTGTCATAATCCGGCTGTTCCCTGATGCACAGGCTGTCGCTTTCGATCATCGCCGACATGTCGCTCGGCAGCGGTTCCACCGCTTCCACTTCATACATTGCCGCACCGTCCGACACAACTCCGGAATCTTCCGTAACCACGCCGCCGGTCGTGATAATTTCCGTCACGTTGCCGCCTTCCGCCATGCCGTAACCGGAAGCGGAAGCGCCCGAAGTTTCAACAATCTGACCGTCGATCAGCTGCAGTTCGGTCACGTTGCTGCCTTCCGCCGCACCCGATCCAGAAGAAACGGAACCCGAATTTTCGACAATCTGTCCGTCGACCATTTGCAGCTCAGTCACGTTGCCGCCTTCCGCCGCGCCGAAGCCCGAAGAAGCGGAACCCGAATTTTCAACAACCTGTCCGTCAACCATTTTGGCTTCGGGAACATTGATCCAGCCTTCGTTCATGCCGTAACCGCTCGAAACGCTGCCGGAATCTTCCATCACTTTGATTTCTTCGCTGAACTGACACTTAACCGGATCCATCTGCCGCTGCATGTCGATCAGGGCATTGCGCTGTCTTTGCAGTTCTTCCGGCGACAGGCGTTTGGACAACTGGTCTTCAAACCCCGGGAGATTGCGGAGATTGTCGACCGCATCGGCAAACGCACGTTCGATCAGCACGATTTCGCCGTTATATTCGCCGTCTTCGACTTCGCCGTAGCCAACGCTCTTGCCTTTCCATAACACGTTGGTTTTGGTCAGATCCATCAGACGCCAGACGACCGTCATTTCCGACGAACCGATTCTCTTGTCTTCTTTTTTGGCCTCGTCCCAGTTATATTCGTCACACAAATTCATATAATAGTCGGTAATTTCCGCCGTCAGCACATATTCCGGCAGCGGGCTGTCGGCCCTCAGGCACAAGTCGTTCGGGGTTTTGACCACTTTGTAGCAGTCGGAAACCATGTCATCGAAAATTTCAATAAAGTTCATATCCTTTTCAAGGATTCTGCCTTCGTTCAAAATCGCATTTTTGGTATCGCGGCGGCAACCGAAAATACGAAAGCGGTATTTTCCGAGTTTGCGGGAATAGCCGTTGTTGTCCATCCCGTTTTTAAGCCGGAAATCCACCCACTCCAGCTCCAGCGGGGCAAAATCGCCGCACTGACGGTGTATTGCGCTGTAAAGGCTGTCGTCATAAAGAATGTAGTTCTGAATATATTTCGGATTGGTCTTTTCCGGACGGCAGGCCGGACCGTTACAGGGCGCGCCGCCGAAAATGCTGCCGTTTTTGTCGCAGGTTTTGCAGGGACCGCCGCCGAAGATGCTGCCGTTTTTGTCACAGCTCACGCAGGGACCGCCGCCGAAAATGCTGCCGTCGCGGTCTTCTTTTTCCTCTGCCGATTCGGAAAACAACTGCTGCCGGGCAGACATTTTGAATTCGTCAGAACGCGGCGCCAGCGTATAGGCAACCGGTTTGGCCTCGCCGCAATCGCCGTTTTTGGATGCCGCCTGAATACATCCGCCGGGCTGTCTGGTTTCAATCGTTTTTACCTGCGGGCAGGCACAGTCTTCGCCGCTCCCCATCTGCGCCGGACAGGCACAGTCTTCCACCGCCTGCGGACAGGCGCCGCCGCCCGGACACTGAGCGGAAGCAGACAGCGCCGGCACCGTTAGCAAGGCGGCAAATAAAACTGTTTTGAGAGTTGTTAAATTCTGCATTATTTTTTATCTCCTAGATTTATAGTCAGGCGTTTTCCATCGCAAAGACAGAGCCTCGGCGATATGTATTCTAAGCAATTTATTTTCATTTTGCAAGTCCGCAATTGTCCTAGCCAGCCGCAAAGTACGGTGATAGGCGCGGGCGGACATCGCGGTGCGGTCGGCATAGGACAACAGCAGCGCTTTGGCCTCGTTGTCAAGCGCCGCCGCCTGCTCCAGCAGTTCGCCCTTCAGCTGCGAATTGGTCAGAAGCGAAGGACAGCCGAAAGCGGCGAAACGTTTTTTCTGAATTTCGCGCGCGGCAATCACCCTTTTGCGGATCTCGTCCGAACTTTCTCCCGGCCTGACGTCTGCCAGGTCCCACGGACTGACTGCCGGCACTTCAATCTGAATGTCGATCCGGTCCAGCAGCGGCCCCGAAATGCGGGCGCGGTATTCTTCCGCGCATTTCGGTGCCCGGCTGCATTCCTGCCCGGGAAGGCCGAAATTGCCGCAGCGGCAGGGATTCATGGCCGCCACCAGCTGAAAACGGGCGGGAAAAACGGTATGGGAATTCACCCGGGAAACGGCAATGCAGCCGTTTTCCAGCGGCTGCCGCAGAGCCTCGAGCGTCGGCCGGGCAAACTCCGGCAGTTCGTCCAAAAACAAAACTCCGTTATGGGCAAGCGAAATCTCGCCCGGGCGCGCCTTTCTTCCGCCGCCGACCAGCGCCGGGGTGGAGGCGCTGTGATGCGGATCGCGGAAAGGCCGTTCAAAACTGACGGAACCGTCTTTCAACTCACCGGCAATCGAATGGATCATGCTGGTTTCGATTGCCTCTTCGGTCGTCATCGGCGGCAAAACCGACGGCAGCCGGGCAGCCAGCATCGACTTGCCCGCGCCCGGCGGCCCCGACATGATCAGGTTATGCGCGCCGGCAGCGGCAATTTCGATTGCCCGCTTGGCGGTTTCCTGCCCTTTGACGTCCTTCATGTCTGCCGGACGCGCGGCGCTTTCCCGGCGTCTGGCCTGCGGAAAGGGAATTTCGCCGTTGCCGCGGAAAAAATTGATCAGCTGCAGCAGCGAATGCGCTGCCAAAATGTCATTTACCTTCGCCCACACCGCCTCACTGCCCTGCGCTTCCGGACAAATGACGCCGCACCCCTGCCTTTTGGCGGCCATTGCCGCCGGCAGCACCCCGTTGACGTTTACCAGCTTTCCGTCCAGGCCGAGCTCGCCGAGGGCAATATAGGGAGAAACTTTTTCCTGCGGAATCACTTCCATCCCGACCAAAAGGCCGAGCGCCAGCGGCAGGTCGAAATGCGATCCTTCCTTCAGCAGGTCGGCCGGAGACAGGTTGACGGTGATTCTTTTGGCCGGCAGTTTCAGTCCGAGAGCGGTAAAAGCGGCGCGGATCCGTTCGCGGCTTTCGGCCACCGCCTTGTCGGGCAGGCCGACAATGGCAAACGCGGGCATGCCTGCCGAAATCTGCACCTGAAGTTCTACGTTCAAGATTTCCAGCCCGTTAAAAGCGACGGTGTTCACCCGTGACAGCATGCGCTACCACCTCGGCGCTTTTTCGTTCTCTCTCCAGCGGCGGGTGGGATAAGTGTCGGTCGTGAGAAAATCGTATTTGGCCGGACGATAAGGCAGATCCTGAACACGCACGAAACAATGAGCTTCCAGCACGCGGGCGCAATCTTCCGCGGTCACTTCCCCGGTATCGCGGCAGCAGGCCAGCTTGCCGGTCGTCTGATGCTGCAGCAATATCACCGGCTGCACGTTCTGCGGCTCGTTGCCGAGCAGAATGACTTTGGCAGACTCGTCGTCTGCGGAAGTTGACGAACAGGCACAAAGCGCCAACAGCGACGCCGCCCCCAATGCGATCAGTTTTGCCTTCATCTTTTCATCCTTGTTTTAAGACATTTTTCCCCATAATAAGGCATTTATATTTATTTGCAATAAATTTTGTTGCCGCTTTCCGGGCTTTTTCGTCGCCCGGCTCTGTCCGCCGGCAGCCGGCCGGAAAACGTTTTTTTAACCGCAGCCGGCAAAAAAAGCTTGCCAAAATAAACTTTTAAGCTATAGTAAGCGGCGTCCCTTGCCAAAGCCTCCGGCCTTGGCTATACAAAAAACCGTTTTCTCCGCTCAAACGGAGAAAACATTGTTGAGAATCCACAAGGAGATACAGTTAATGCAAAAATACGAAAGCGTGCTGATCGCACGTCAGGATCTCGGCGCTTCTCAGGTTAATAACATCGTTTCAAACCTGTCCGAAGTTATTAAGAAAGAAGGCGGCGAGGTCGTAAGAGTCGATAACTGGGGATTGAAGACCCTGGCTTACCGCATCAAGAAAAACCGCAAAGGTCATTACGTTATCATGAACATTTCCGCTCCGGCCAACGCCATTGCCGAGTACGAAAGAATCATGCGCTTTAACGAAGACATCATTCGTTATATGACCATCCGCGTCGACGAATTCTCGGAAAGCGTCAACGCCGAAGAAAAAGAAACTGAAGAAGCGGAGTAATTGATCATGAACAAACAAGTATTCTTTAAGAAAAAGAAATCCTGCCCGTTTTCCGGCGAAGACGGCATGAAAATCGATTACAAGGACGTTAAGCTGCTTTCCCGCTACATTTCGGAAAAAGGCAAGATCATCCCGAGCCGCATCACTTCGGTTTCCGCCAAGAAACAAAGAGAACTGGCCCGCGCCATCAAACGCGCCCGCTACATTGCTCTGCTTCCGTTTGTCGCCAACTAAGGAGAAATGAGATGGAAGTTATTCTTTTGGAACATGTAAACAAACTGGGCAGAATGGGTGACAAGGTAAACGTCAAGAACGGTTACGCCCGCAACTATCTGCTGCCGACCAAAAAAGCCCTTCGCGCAACTGCCGAAAATCTGGCTTTTTACGAAAAACAGAAAGCGGAACTGGAAGCTCACAACAAAGCTCTGTTCGAGAGCGCTTCCAAGCAGTCTGAAGAACTGCAGGGCTTCAAAGTCGTGCTGATCCGTCAGGCTGCCGAAACCGGCCAGCTTTACGGTTCGGTTACCATCCGCGACATCGCTTCGGCCATGAAAGAAGCCGGCGTTAACGTTGAACGCCGTTATATCAACCTCGAACGCCCGATCAAAGACCTCGGCGTTTATCAGGTTAAGCTCAGCCTTCACCCGGAAGTCAGCCAGACCATCCTGGTCAACGTTGCCCGCACGGATGACGAAGCGAAAAAACAGGAAAACGCTTTTAACAAAGAATAGTTTTTCTAAACAAAAAAGTAAAAAACCCCGGACGAAAATCCGGGGTTTTTTATATACGCCCCGCCGTATCCCGCACGGTCGGCAACTTTTTTCCTCACCTTCTCCGCTGTCCCATCCTTCCTCGTCTTCTCCGCCGACCTTATCCTTTCCAGCTTTCTTCATCACCTTATCTTTCCCGCCTTCTCCGTCACCCGTCTCTCGGCGGCTGCGCACTTCGCCACCTTTCCGCCGGCCGCATGCTTGCCATTTTCCGACTGGTCGGCTTTCTCGTCGCTTTTGTTCCCTGCACCAGTATCGATCGTCTTCTCCGTCATCCGCTTCAAGTCGGCCATCAAAAGTTTTTGCCCTTACCTTTTCCTTTCCGATAAATTCCGCAACACGACTTCCCGCCGCCGCAAACAACGTTTTTCACCTCCCGCAGCATAGCATCACTCTTTTTCCGGTTGCGGCGCCGCCATGCCTCTCTTCCTTTTTTTTCGCCGCACGCCCTGTCCCGGCTATAATACCGTTTTTTCCACTCTCTTCCGCTGCCGCCTTTGATCGCTCATCCGAAAAATTTCTGTTGACATTCAAACGGCTGTTGCTATATTAATGCTCGCTTATTTACTATTTTGACAATTTTTCATCTCAATAAAAAACAACTTTTTAATCATTTTGGATTAACGAATAATCATGAATTGTGAAATTCGGATATTCGGATTTTTGTAATTAACCACAAGTGATTGAATTTTTTAAAACATCCCGACTGCGAAGCCCGGATGTTTTCTCAGAACAGAATAAACTCATGAAATTTACCATACAGCGTTAATACATTCACGAACGCAGGGATCTTTTTGCTGTGAAGCCCAAACATCCCACCCCGAAACGCCCCTGTTTTTCCAAGAAAACACGGGCGTTTCTTTTTTATCGCACGCATTTTAGACAAAACAAATCCGGATCAAAGCAGGAATCAGCCCCCAAAAAAAAGGAAATAAGACAAATTGTACAAAATTTTTGTTGACAAAAGAAAATAAACAACCTATAAAGTCTTTACAAACCATTATTAACCTAATTAAATATTTTCTTTTCATGATGTCGAACTTCATAAAAATCCGTGAGCCTACGTTTATGCAATTATGACAAAAAATTCATAAACTTTTTAAGCCCGAAAATGGAAAACAGAGTAAAAAGAACAAGAAGCCCGGACAAACAAATCAAACCGAACTTCTGAAAAATGCCAAACTTATGAGAAAAATTATAAAATTTATCCGCGGTCCGACGGTATAAGCACCTGCCAAAAACCTGTATTAAAATACAAAACCGCCGATTTAATCAAATCTCATACCATGAAAGCAACAGTGAATATCAGGTGTCCTACCGTTAAACAACTACAGGATGCCAAATAGTTAACTTAAAATTCGACCTTTATGAAAAACATGAAAAACCCGGCCCGCATACGAGCGGAGCCTGAAATTTCCAAAACCCTGTCCACAAGGCAGGGTTTTGTTTTAACCTCAAACCCACATCGACCGAACATTCCCCCGATTCTCTCTCACTTTACCCAAAAAGAAGAAACAACTTTCCGCTTGTCAACGACCGGTGTTTTCCTTAATACCGATCCTGCATCCGGAAAACCGAAGAATAAGTGTCGCAATTTCTTTAAATACCCAAACCCCGCCAAAGGAAATACTGAAATAAGGGCGCCTTGTAACGTATCCATCGCCGTAAAACGCTTTTCCGCGATACTTCCGTGTAAAGACAACATGTTTTTTGAGGACTCCAACTTGCGGGAGTTATCGTACGTATGTTCATAAAAACTCCTTTGCTTCTGTTCAGACAGTTGCCGGATGTCTTTCTTACAATGGTAAAAAGTTTTTTATACGCAAAGAACAAGGCAAAAAAATACAAAAGAAAAAGGAAGAAAGCAAAGCGGGAAAGAACGAAAAAGAAGAACGGAAAGAAGGAAAAGGGAAGCGGGGAAGCGGGAAAGAGAGAAAAAGAAAGGGAAGAAGGAAAAGGGAAGCGGGAAAGAGAGAAAAAGAAAGGGAAGAAGGACAAAACGGGAAAGACGGAAAGAGCGAAAAAAGAAGAACGGAAAACGACAAAGAGCGAAATGGAAAAAAGCCGTAAGCTCTTTGCCGCCACGCGTCTAACGCTAGGTTTTCTTGGTACAAATTTTTTTACTTTTATAATTATGAAGAATTACATTGTTGGCAAAGGAGTTTTATTTCTGTAGAGCTACAGCTCTCCAAACCCCGGCTATCCGCGCGTTTTTCTTAACAGATATCCCCCGGTAAACTGAGAGTTTTATAGAAAAGGCGCAGATGCCATTTCGTTACAGCTCCAGTCGGAACCGACCCAAATCCTGTCGTCCTTAAAATTCTGCATAATGTTCATTTTCTGAGCCGACGCTGCTGACAAACTATCCCCGTAACTAAAATACATTTGCTTAAGCCGGGTAAACTCTGCTCTTATCTGCAATGAAAACTGACTTTTCAATTGTGCTGTTACATCTGCTATTGCATATCTCGGGGATATTGTCATTACAAAATGAACATGATTTTTATCAAAACCAATCCTTCACTGCCTTGCAACCGGGAACACTTCCCGGTTGCTCAGGCTATGACCTGCTTTATATAATCTGTGACACAGGACTTTAGGACACGACGACGATATTTACACACCCAGACTGCGCGGCGGCTTAAACGATAAACTCTATGTTGACCTTGTACAACTTCCATATTTTCTTGATTGTATCGTCATCGTAACCATTCAATCCCCATGGGGGTATCTGAAAACCGCTTTATTGTTAATGCCTCGGAACAAGCAGCATTCAATCTCCATTAAGATGGGGTATCTGAAAAACATCAATACAAAAAAGGGAAAGCTTTTTGCCTTCCCTTTTCTCTTTCCGGACAAGCCCGGTTGCAAGCTTTTTAGAAGCCCATGCCGCCCGGCATGCCGCCGGCACCGGCTCCCGCGCCGCCGCAGCCGCAATGGCATTCTTTCTGCGGAGCCTCGGTAACCATCGATTCGGTGGTAATCAGCAGACCCGCAACCGAAGCCGCGTCCTGCAAAGCCGTACGGACAACTTCCGTCGGATCAACGATACCGGCCTTGATCATATCGGTATATTCGCCGCTCTGAGCATTGTACCCGAAGTTGGTATCCGTGCTTTCCATCAGTTTGCCGGCCACAACCGCACCGTCAACGCCGGCGTTTTCGGCAATCTGACGGATCGGAGCCTGAATGGCCTTGCGGATAATGTCTATGCCGACTCTCTGATCCTGATTGGCCGGAGAGAGAGATTCCAGAGCCTTGTGCGAGTAAAGCAGAGCTACGCCGCCGCCGGCGACAACGCCTTCCTTGACCGCGGCACGGGTTGCGTGCAAAGCATCATCAATGCGGTCTTTCTTTTCCTTTACTTCAACTTCCGAAGCGCCGCCGACTTTGATTACTGCCACACCGCCGGAAATCTTGGCCAGACGTTCCTGCAGCTTTTCGCGGTCATAGTCAGACGAGGTTTCCTCAATCTGTTTGCGGATCTGATCGGCACGGGCCTTGATCAGGTCCTTCTGTCCGTCACCGTCGATAACGGTGGTTTCGTCCTTGGTAACTTCAACCTTCTTGCAGGTGCCGAGGTCTGCCAGGGTAACGTTTTCCAGCTTCATGCCGAGGTCTTCGGAAATGACCTGACCGCCGGTCAAAATCGCAATATCTTCCAGCATGGCCTTGCGGCGGTCGCCGAAGCCCGGCGCCTTGACCGCGCAAACCTTGAGGCCGCCGCGGATGCGGTTGACGACCAGAGTGGCCAGCGCTTCACCTTCAATGTCTTCGGCAATGATCAACAGCGGGCGGGAAGACTGAACGACGGCTTCCAGAACCGGTATCATCGCCTGCAGGTTGCTCAGCTTCTTGTCATAGAGCAGAATATACGGATTGTCGAACTCGCAGTTCATTTTTTCCGGATTGGTGACGAAATAAGGCGACAGGTAACCGCGGTCAAACTGCATGCCTTCAACCACTTCCAGTTCGGTTTCCAGCCCTTTGGCGTCTTCAACCGTAATTACGCCTTCGTTGCCGACTTTTTCCATCGCCTGCGCCAGATATTCGCCGATCGTGCGGTCGCCGTTGGCGGAAATGGTGCCGACCTGGGCAATTTCTTCCGAAGTTTTGATCGCTTTCGAGCGCGATTTGACGTCGGCGACAACCGCGTCAACCGCCATGTCGATACCGCGTTTCAGATCCATCGGGTTCATGCCGGCGGCTACCGCCTTGCAGCCTTCGTTGATGATGGCTTCGGCCAGAACGGTCGCGGTCGTGGTGCCGTCGCCGGCCTTGTCGGCGGTCTTCTGGGCAACTTCCTTAACCAGCTGGGCGCCCATGTTTTCAAACTTGTCGGCCAACTCTATTTCCTTGGCGACGGAAACGCCGTCCTTGGTGATTTTGGGAGCGCCGTAAGACTTGTCAAGGATAACATTGCGTCCTTTCGGTCCGAGCGTTACTTTTACCGTTTTGGCCAGAATTTCCACGCCCTTGAGCATTTTCGCCCGGGCATCGCTGCCGAATTTGATTTCTTTTACTGCCATTGTTTTGTTCCTTATTCTTCAATTACGCCTAAAATTTCCGATTCCTTGATGATCAGCCGGTCTTCGCCGTTCAGTTTGACTTCGGTACCCGACCATTTGGCAAACAGAATCCGGTCGCCGGCCTTGACCGACATCGGGATCAGTTTTCCGTCCTCGCCGCGGCCGCCGTTGCCGACCGCTTCGACAATGCCTTCCGAAGGTTTCTCTTTGGCCGTATCGGGAATGATGATACCGCCCGAAGTTTTGTTGACTTCGTCGACTCTCTTAACCAGTACGCGATCATACAATGGTACAAATTTCATAGCCTTTAACTCCTTTATATTCAAAATTTCTACACTTTAATTAGGAATTGAAATTTTCAATGTCAAGCAACCGGCGGGATTTTTTTAAAATAAAAACGCCGGAAGGAAAAATTCCGGCGCTTTTGTCGTTTGGTTCCCCGTTTTCAGAGGTTTGAAGCGATCTTGAACTCCTTGTGCACCATTGCGGAAATCACGCTTAAGAAAAAGCTGGTAACGATCAGGAAGGAAATCATCGAAAACGACAGGAAAAAGATCCAGGCATGGGGATAAACCGCCATCACCGGCCGTATGATGCCGCTGTCGGGACTGAAAGCCTGAACCAGCGCAAACAACGCCGACGGCAGCTCGGCAAACTCGACGAACACGTCGCCGAACAGGCTGACCGCCAAAATCCCGAACACGTACATAAACACGCCGAGCACCGCCGCCATCGCCGCAAAATTCGGCAAAATCATCAAAAAAATATTGATGATGTTCTTCATCGGTTTAAAACGGTTGACGTAACGCAGCAGACGGAACAGGCGGAAAGTCCGCAGAACGATCAGACAACTGGCCACCGGCAGCGAGGAAACCGTAATCACCACCAGGTCAAAAACGTTCCAGCCCGATTTGAAAAAACGCGGTCCGTAGGCATACATCTTTATCAGCATTTCGACGATGAAAATCGCCATGCACAAACGGTCGAGCAAAAACAGCGTGGTTACGAAATTAACGTCGGCAAAACCGACCGTCAGAAGCCCCAGCACCACCGCGTCCATACAGATCAGAAACATGATCAGATAGTCGAAGTTGGTATCTTCGACCACTTTTCTCGCTTTACTCCGCTCATCAACAATATTCATCACCATTTCCGCCCCCTCTTAAAAGTTTTTCAGTTAAAACAGCCACAGCAGAATAATAACCGCCGACACCGACAGCGACGGCCCGAACGCGCCCGCCCGCTGACGGCGGACGGCCGAATACAGCCCGAAGACCAGGCACGACAGCAAAATCGTATAAATCACCCCTTCCAGTCCCAGCCAGGCGCCGATTGCCGAAAGCAGCTTGATGTCGCCGCCGCCGAACGCGTCCACGCTCCGCCACAGCATCAGTAAAGTGGCGGCCACCGGCAGTACGTAACCGGCCATCGCCGCCGCCGCGCTCTCTTCCGCCGATACGTTGACGCCGAAAAACGCGGCAAACACGAAACCGCCGATCAGAAGCGGAATAGTCAGAATATCAGGCAAAAGAAGCATTTTCAAATCTATCTCCGCCAGCAGCAGCAAAATCCAGACGAAAGTCAGATACCAGAACAGGTGCTCTTCTCCCAGCCGCCAAAAGGCCAGCAACGAAAGCAGCGCCGAAAGCGCGCCGTAAACCAGCGAGCGGCTCAGATATTTGCGCTTAAGCTGCTTGTAACGGGTGGAAAATTTCACTTTGCGCGCGGTTTTGTTGGGCTTGACCAGCCGGTAAAGCGCATAGGCCGGAGTTGCCGGCATAAATTTGGCAAACCGGCGCGACATGTAGGGAATAAGAAATCCGGCAACAAAGCCGTACACAGCGTAAATCATAATTTTTTACCGTCAATCAAAACGTTATCGTCTGAAAGTTTAGCCGCAAAAGGCTAACAAAAGATTAAGAACCCATTATTTGGTAAAATTCGCCCAAATTGCGGCAGGCCAGATAGGGATTGCAGACCTTTTCCTCGCCGAGCGTAAACGGCGCCGCCGGCAGACCTTCGCGCAGCCGGGCTTCGGCCTTGGCCGCGTAGCGGTCGGCGGCGGGACCGTAAATCCCGTTCAGACCGTAAAGGGTATATTCATGCCCGGGATAAAACAGCGTGTCGTCGGGCAGCTTTTTAATCCGCTGCAGGCTGCCCCACATTTCTTCAACCGTTCCTTCAAACAGGCCGCCGATGGAAAGGTTGAACAGAACGTCACCGGTAAACAAGACCCCGTCCGCCGGAAAATACCACAAAATATGCCCGGTCGCATGGCCGTCGGCACGAATAATCCGCGCTTCCGATTCGCCCAGACGAAAAACGTCGCCGTCCGCAAGGCCTGCGTCGGCGCCGGGAATCCGGTTGCAGTCATAAGCGCCGACCATCACCTTCGCCCCGTATTTTTCCTTTACCTCAAGGTTGCCCTCAACATGGTCAAAATGATGATGGCTGTTAAAAATATAGGCCGGGCGGACGTTCTGCCTTTCGCATTCGGCAATCACCGGCGCCGCCTCCGACGGATCGAGCACCGCCGACACGCCGGTCGCTTCATCGGTCAGAAGATAGGCATAATTGTCCATTTTGCCGGCACGGCACAAAATCGGGGTAATTTTCAGCATGGCTATTCTTTCTTTTTCCAAAACATGTTGACGCTGCCGAGTTCGGCCTCGTCCAGATTGACCAGATCATAAAAGGTAATAATATAACTAATCAGACCGGCATAATTTTCCAAGGGCGAGCCGCGCACCATGTTGTAGGCCATGGCGTTGCCCCTCAGCGGCTTGTCATGATTGCGGCGCTGCCGCCGGAGATCGCGGAAATGGGCAAAATTTACGTCGCTGTTGAAGATCAGCGCATAGTCTTCCATTGCTGCCAGCAGCGTCGGATAGGTTTTGATCCGGTAACTGTCGTCGGGGTCTTCAAGCGGCTTGATTCCCTCTTCCGTATACCATACCTTCCGTTTGTAAAGCGCATTGCCGAGTCTGACTTCCCGCGCGGTTCCCCAGTTGCTTTCGGCCGCCGCGGCGGCAATCAGAAACGACGGCGGCACTTCGTCCGCCCGGTTAAGCAGTTCCGCCAGCAGAATCTCATAGCGGCCGTCGCCTTTCATCCGGGTAAAAACGTCGTACTTTTCCGCCAGCCGCTCCAGCTCTTTTTTGTTCTCCGCCGTAAGTTTTTCCCCTTTGTCCAGCCGCTCCCTCATCAGCAGCAGCGGATAACGTTCAAGAGTTATCCTTTCGTTGACCAGCAGCGCAAGCGGCGCCAGAATCTGAATAAACAGCCGGTTGCGAAAGCTTTTGTCCTCCGTTTTTGCAAAATCTTCCGGCAGGCTGTTCAAAAACAACGGCGGATATTTCCACTCCGGCATGTAAATATAGTCTTTGTAGCCGTAGTCGGCAAACATCTTTTGCAAAACCGGAACATTGACGTTGTCGACATAAAGCCCTTCCGGTTTCAGCTCCATGGCAAGCGGTTCCGCCGCCCGCACTTCGGCCGGCTCAAACAGTGCCGTCAACAGCAACAGAAATAAAACCGCTCCGCTTTTTTTCATCTAACTCTCATACTTTTCAACCGCGATCACTTCTTTTATATAAGTCCGCAGCAGCTTTTCCACGCCGTCTTTCAATGTTCGCTGGGAATAGGGACAGCCGACACATTTGCCCTGCAGTTCGACATAGACGATACCGTTTTCAAAACCACGGAAAACAATGTCGCCGCCGTCTTTGCGGATGGCCGGACGGATTCTGGCGTTAAGCAGGCCGACGATATTGTGAACGACGTCTTCCGCCGTTTCCTCCCCTTCCCTCACCGGCGCTTCGCCCCGGCTTAAGAAGTCCATGATTTCCGCCAGCACCTGCGGCTTGAGATCGTCCCAGAGGGCCCCCTCTTCTTTGGTAACCGACAGGCAGTCGGGAGTAATCACCACCGAGGTGACGCCGCCCAGATCAAAAATGTTTTCCGCCAGCGGCGAACGGCGCAGCGACTTGGCGTCGCTAAATTCGACGCTGCCTTTGACCGGAAAGCCCGATTCGGCAAAAAAATGCATAATATTGTTATCCGCGGCCAGTTGTGTTTCAATCCGCATTAAAAGACACTCCCTTCATCTCGTAACTGATTTGTTCAAGCAGGCCTGCCGCCCGCAGCATGTAATATCCGAGCGCCACCAGATGATTGGCCGCCATTCCGGAATTAAGCTCGCCGTTGCGCACCGCAAGCGGCGAAAGCGCCGACCCGTCCTCCAGCGCGCGGGTCACCCGGGTCCAGTTTTCATACTGTCCGCTGTCAAGCAGCACCTCTTTGAAATCCATCCCCCAGGCTTTCAAAATCAGCATATAGGCGTAAATTTTGCCCTGACTGTAATAAAACAGATCATCGGCCCTGAAATCCGTCCAGTCGGAACTGTGCTCGGCGATCTGCGTTTCCAGCTTTTCCGCCGTTTTGTAAAGGTCGCGTTTGACCGCTTTGATCAACCCGCGCATATTGACATAGTCGCGCGCCCAAAAGCACCGGCCGGCCGGCAGCAGCCGGTTATAATCGCGCAGCAGTTTGCGCGCCTTGCGATACTGGCTGGCCGACGACGGCGCGATTTTCAGCTTGTTGTCGGGGGCAAACAGCCACACGTTGCCGGGATATTTCAGCAATTCGGCCGCGCCGTTCATTACCGCTTTCTCGCGGCCGTTTTCCGGACATTGGGTTTCTTCGCCGATCACTGCCGCGGTCACCGCCAGCGCGCTGACGATTCCCTGTTGGTAATTGGGCATGTTGTCGAGAAAGTAGGAAGGGAAAAACGGCGGTAGGTTGGCCGTCCACAGGTTTTCGTTGACTTCCCGGTTGATCAGGAAACGCATTGTTTCCACCGTCAGCGACTGCTGTTCCGATTCCCTCGTCAGATTGTAGTCCGGCGTCCTGTCGATGTTCTCGCTCAAAAGGCCGCCGAGCGGATAATAGGACAAAACCAGAAGCGCCACCGCCGCGGCAAAAGCCTTCGGCCAGGAAACCGCCAGATGCGAAATCCCCCGCCACAGCGTTTGCAGCCCCTTTTTCAGATACGTCCCCGCCCGGACAAGCGTAGTTTTAAACATCTCGTTCCTTCCTTTTCAGCAGACTTTTCGCCAGCGCCGCCACATCCATTACACCGGTTATTTTAGTCATAATGCAAAAAGTTACAACACCAAAAAAGCAAAGCAGCCCGAAAAGCGGCAGTTTCGCCCACAGGGAAAATTTGAGCCAGCCGCCGGTCATAAGGTCAAGCACCAGACCGCCGCCGTACAAAACGGCTCCCATAACCAGAGAACAAAAAGTCACCTTGCCGACATAAACCGCCAGTTCGCGGGAAAAACTCCAGTATCCCCGTTTTTTCAGTCCGCGGACATACTGATAAAAGGAAACGAACGCCGCCAGCGAAGTCGCCGCCGCAATTCCGGTATGCCCGAACGGCTTCATCAGCAGGAGCGAAAAGACCAGGTTGGCCGCCAGCACCACCACGCTGTATTTGACCGGAGTCCGGGTGTCTCCGCGGGCAAAGAAGTTCGGCGTCATCGCTTTGACCATCACATACACCGGCAGACTGAGCGAATAGGCAATCACCGCCCGCGCCGTCATTTCGGTTTCAAAAAGCCCGAATTTCCCGTGCTGAAACAAAATATTGATGATCGGCTCGGCCAGAACGATGATGGCTGCCGCCGCCGGCACCGACAACAGCACCCCGTATTCGATCGCCTTATCCTGCGTTTTTTTGGCTTCGCCGTCATCGCCGGCCTTAAGCTGACGGGAAAGAATCGGCAAAAGCGCTACCCCGATCGCCGCCCCCACCACGCCGAGCGGCAGCTGCTGCAGACGGTTGGCATAATAGAGCCAGGAGATGGCGCCGGTTCCCACCAGAGAAACCAGAATCGTGTCTACCATCATATTGATCTGATAAACACCCGCCCCAAGCACCCCGGGCGCGATTCTTTTAAACAAAACGCGGATATCCTCGCTTTTAAACAACCCCGGCAAATCATAAACCAGAGAAATGTTCACCCCTTCGCGGCGGAGAAAAAAGTTAAGCCAGATGATTTCCAAAACGCCGGCCAGCGTCACCCCGAGGGCAATCCGGTATACCGGCGTGTCAATCACCGGCATAAACACCCAGACCGCGGCAATCATTGTCAGATTGAGAATGACCGGCGCGGCCGCCGGCGCGGCAAACTTGCCGAAGGAATTGAGAATGCCGGACTGGAAAGACACCACCGAAACCAGCAGCAGAAAAGGAAAAGTGATTCGCGACAAAAAGGCGGCCAGTTCAATCTTGCCGGCATCATCGGCAAACCCCGGCGCCAAAACCACCACCACCCAGGGCATAACGATTTCCATCAGCAACACAAAAAGCCCGAGGCTGAACACCAGCACCGAAATTGCCCCGACCGCAAATTTTATCGCCTGCGCCTTGCCGCCGCCAACCAGCTTTTGCGAAAAAATCGGTACGAAAGCGCTGGTAAAAGCCCCCTCGGCAAACAGGCTGCGAAACAGGTTCGGCAATTTGAAAGCGACAAAAAAAGCATCGGAAACCACACCGGCCCCCAGATAATTAGCCATCACCATGTCACGGAAAAATCCGGTGATCCGGCTGATGAGCGTCCAGCCGCCGAATGTTGCGATCGATTTAAATAAAGACATCTTGTCAAACCTGTTTTTATTTTGTATAGTTGCGCCTTGGCAACGGTCATTATATTGTATTATATCAATAAATCCAACCCGATTTTCTTTTGTTTACATTTTTTTATTGACAAAATAGTTAATTATTGAGATAATAGACAAAAAGAAAAGGGAATACATTATTATATAAGGAGAAAACCCTATGACGACAAAACTGACGACAAAACTATTGAATCAGAAAACCGCCCCCAAAGTTTTCGGGCAAGGCCAAGCTTACTATTTCTTTAAAAAAGGCCGCGTCCACTATACCAGTGTGGGATCAATGGATCCTACAAATCCCAACGCTCAGGCACTCACAAATGTCGCAGCTTCAAAAGGAGCAACGCTTTTCATGGCGGGCGCGGAATGTGCTTATGCTCTGGAAGCAGAAAAAATGATCAAAAGCTCCAACCAAGAACTGATGGCCGGGAAAATCCTTTCTCATGGCGAAATGATCGATTACAGCACATGGGGCGAAAAAATGGTCAAAAAAGCAGAGCAACAAATTGAAAATAATAATCGGGCAATGCAAATACACAAAGAAAGCCTTTTGACCCGTTAAACATTCTCCTTATAAAAATCGTAAAGCTCCGGAATTTTCCGTTCCGGAGCTATTATTATATTCCGAGTTTACTCGGGGCTGAATGCAAAGGTGTCGTTAGACACCGTTTTCACGCCAACGAGCGTAGGCAAAACGAAGGTTTGTATCTTTGAACCCCCGGGGTTACCCGGAACTGTTATTATTGCCGAAAAACAATTCCTCTTCTTTCTCCGCACCGTTTTTCTTTCCCGATTCTCTTTCCCCGGGCAATATTTTCCCGTCATGCCGTTTCCTTTCCACGTTTTTTTCCCGGCACTTCCGTCTCCGCATTTTCCTTTCCGGACATATTCCTTTCCCGGCAGACAAAAAAGCCGATAAGCAAAAAACAAGAATTTACAAAAAAAACAAAAAAGATACACCGGCCTGGCCGCAGGTTTTCAATATACAAAAAAGGCAACCGACGTTGCCTTTTTGTCTGCAAGCTTTTTGTTACGTCCCGGCAAGCAAGGAAAGCGCCAGCAACCGAAGTGTGCCGGGACGCCAAAAGTACAAAAGGTACGTAACCGGGCAATTTGTCCGCAATTTTTGTACTAATCACCGCTGCACAATTTATAAAATGCGGAGAACGAGGTGATTAGTAAGAAATAAGGAAAATTGCGAGGGAGCGTACAAAAGGGTACGTAACCGGGCAATTTATCCGCAATTTTTGTACTAATCACCCGTTATACGCATTTTATTTGCGGTCACCCATCAAACGCAGCAAAGCCAGGAACAGGTTGATAAAATCAAGATACAGTTCCAAAGCACCGACGACAACCTTGCGGGTCATCGTATCGTCGTTGTCGGCCGACATATAGATCTGACGGATTTTCTGCGTGTCGTAAGCGGTCAGACCGGTGAAGACGACGACGGAAACGATCGACAGAACATAATAAAGAGCCGGACTCTGCATAAACAGGTTAACCACCGCGGCAATGATAATGCCCCACAGACCCATTCTGAGAAAGGCGCCCATTGAAGTCAGGTCGCGTTTGGTCACCGTGCCGTAAATGCTCATGGCGCCGAACATCGCTGCCGTAATCAGAAAGACGCGAACCATGCTGGCGCTGGTATAAACCAGAAAGATCGGCGCCAAAGACGCGCCCATCAGAGCCGAATAGAGCCAGAACACGCCGCGCACCTGCGCCAGGGTTCCGCTGGTCAGAACCCAGTTGAAACCGAAAATGACAATCAAAGGCGACAACAGAAACAGCCAGCCGAGAACCGACATGCCGCCGGTCTGCGGGTTGAACATCATGGTGATCAGCGAAGTGTTGGCGACCAGGAAAGCGACCGCGGCGGTAACCGCCAGCGCGCCGGCCATATGATTGTAAACGCTGACCAGATAGGCGCGCAAACCGTCATCGACGGCGGTTCTTTCCACCCCGACGTCGGTATAGTTCTTTTGCAAATCAACTTTTTCTTTAAACATAGGTTTCTCCTCAAAATAGACACGTAACTGTACTTAATATAGTTTTTAAATCCGCGCAAATCAAGCAGATTACTCATAAGCGTATAACAACCCGCCGTTTTGTTTCAGCCAGCGGCGGCCGGATTCTGCAAACGGACAGAGCGTTTTGACGCAGTTCCAGAAAGCCTTCGAATGATCACGGTGCCGCAAATGCGCCGTTTCGTGCGCAATCAGATAATCGATTGCGTTCATCGGCGCCAGGGCGATTCGCCAGTTGTAATTGATGTTGTTTAAGCTTGAGCAGCTGCCCCAGCGCGATTTGGTGTCCTTAATCGTCACCCGGTTAACCCGGCAGCCGATCAGCGCCGCCTTCTGCCGGGAAAGTTCAAGCAGCCTTCCGGCAGCCTCGCGACGGATAAAATCGCGCACCCGGCGCGGCAGGAAAGCCGCTTCTCCGGACACTTTCAGTTCGCCGTTTTCGACAAACACACCGCCTTTTAAATCCGGGCAATGGCGGATTGTCACTTTTTCGCCGAACAGGCTGATCTCTGCCCCGTCGGCAAACGGCCGGCTTTCCGGCACCGCCAGCAGATGCGCCTCTATCCAGCCGCGGTTTTCTTCAACGAATTTCAACGCCCGTCCGACCGGACACGACGGCGGCAGGTTAAGCACCGCCTGCCGTTCCTTTGGGTCGATTCGGAGCGCCAGCCGCCGGCAGCGGGGCGGCGACACGACTTTCAGCGGCAGACCCGCGGCCCGCTCGATTTCAAACGTCTTTCCAGTCAACAATGTAATCTTCATAATGCTTGACTTCCGATTCGGAAATGATCAGCCGGCCGCGCACCGACTGAAAGGCGCGGTGAACGCTGTCTTTGTCGCCGCTCACCAGCGGATGCCATTCGGGCAGGTCATAGCCGTTGTCCAGCAGCCAGTAAGCGCATGTTTTCGGCAGCCAGCGCGGTTTTTCGCGAATGGCTTTCAGGTCGACGCTGCGGCAGTCCGGCACTTTCTCAAACCGGTTTTCATAGATCCGGCACAAACAGCTTTTGGCGTCAAGAAAACGGCAGCGCACGCAGGTAAAATGTATTTTGCCGTCAATTTCCAGTTTGTTAAGGCAGCATTTGCCGCAGCCGTCGCACAAAAGTTCCCATTCGGCCGGGCTCATATCCTCCAGCTTCTTTTTTTTCCAGAACTCCGGTTCGACCGCGTTTTTGGCTTCCGCCGCCGGATCGCGCCGGGCAATGGTAACGATGTAACGTTTTTTTTCTTCCGTCATTATCCTATCTGCTCCGGCAACTGGTTGTCCTCGATCGGATCGGTAAACAGGGCGTATTCTCCCTGCCAGCCGAGCTTGACCGTCCCGGTCGGCCCGTGACGGTGTTTGCCGATGATTACGTCCGCGCGGTGGCGGGTGGCCTGCATCCGCTGTTCCCACTTGTCGTGTTTTTCCGGCGAATAGTTTTTGTCGGTTTCCTTCGGCTCTTCGTTCTGAATATAATAGTTTTCACGATAAACGAACAGCACGATGTCGGCATCCTGCTCAATGGAACCGGATTCGCGCAGGTCAGACATCACCGGCCGCTTGTCGTCTCGCATTTCTACCCCGCGGTTGAGCTGTGACAGGGCAATTACCGGCACGTTCAGTTCCTTGGCCATAATTTTCAGCCCGCGGGAAATTTCCGACAGTTCCTGCACGCGGTTGGCTTCTCCCCGGCTGGCGGAACCGGTAATCAGCTGAATATAGTCAATGACGATCAGCCCCAGCCCTTTGCTTCTTTTCAGCCGCCGCGCGCGGTTGCGGATGGCGTTGATGGTCAGCCCCGGGGTATCGTCGATGTAAAGCGGCATTTTTTCAAGCGAACGAACCACCTCGGCAATCCGCTCAAATTCGCCGTTGTCGATGTCGCCGTTGCGCATTTTCTGCGACGAAATGCCGGCCGCGCTGGAAAGCACGCGGGTGGCCAGCTGGTCGGCCGACATTTCAAGCGAAAAGAAAGCCACCCCGCGGGATTTTTCCTCCAGGTTGCGGTCACGGTACATCCAGTCGGCGACGTTGTAGGCAATGTTGGTTGCCAGCGCGGTTTTGCCCATCGCCGGACGGCCGGCCAGAATGATCAGGTCGGAATTGTTCAACCCGCCGGTGCGCTTGTCCAGATTGTTCAGTCCGGTTGAAATGCCGGAAATTTTGCCTTCGCGCTGATAAGCCTTTTCAATCGTATTGAGCGACTGGGTCAAAGCGTCGGAAAACTCGACGAACCCCCGTTGTCCGTCGCCTTTGTCGGAAAGTTCGTACAACCGCTTTTCCGCTTCTTCGATCTGGCTGGAAGCGGAAGAATCGATATCCTCCTTCATCGCATTATTGACAATGTCAAAACCGGTGGCGATCAGTTCGCGGCGCAGATACTGGTCATAAATATACTGGGCATAATATTCCGGATTGGTCAGCGGCGAGGAACTTTCCGCCAGCTTGATCAGATATTTGTAACCGCCGACGTCGTTTAACACGCCTTCCTGCTCGAAATAGTTTTTCAGCGTAATGGTGTCGGCCACGTGTCCGCGGGAAATCAGCTTGGAAATGACCTCAAAAATTTTGGCGTTGACCGCGTCGGCAAAATGCGCCGGCTTCAGAAAGTCGGAAACCTGCTCAAAAGCCTTGTTGTTGGAAAGAAGGGCGCCCAAAAGCGCCTGTTCGGCCTCAATGTTCTGCGGCAGCGACGCCGCGTCGATCTTTTCCATTGCCATAGTCGTTGTCATCTCCGTTGATCGTTTTTAACGGCTTCGTTGTAGCAGGAAATAAAATAAAAACAAACATAATCTTTCGCATTGCGCGATTAACTTATCCACAGGCTGTGAATAACGGGGATAAACTTCTCGGATCATGTTATCCTGAAGCCGGCAAAAAGGATGGCTTATCATGTTAAACCGGCTGAAAAAGTATGAAGAAGAATATTGCCGCAACACCTATTGCGGCAACAGTGAAGGCGGCGATTTCCGTTTTGAAGACCGCGGCAGCCGGCTGATTCTGACTGCTCCGCACGCGGTGCGCACCTTCCGCGACAACCGGCCGAAAGCGCCCGACCTCTGCACCGGTGCGCTGACCCGGCTGGCCGGCGAACAAAACGACGTTTCGACGATCATCCGCCGCCGCACGGGAGAAGAAAGAAACGCCGCCGCCGGCTTCGTCATTGACCGGCAGCTTGCAAATCATTGTTTTCTTGACATCCACGGCATGAACGGCGGCCGGGAATTTGAACTGGCGGTCGGCACCGGCATTTTACCGGCCGCGGACTATGCGCCGGAACTGGAACTGATCGGCCGGCTGGCGGAAAAATACAAAATCCGCTGGGTGACAAACCATCCGGACTACACCGGCAGATTCGGCCTTACCGGCAGCCTGCAGCGGCTGAACCCTCTGCCGCGGATTCTCCAGCTGGAATGGCGCTCCGACCTACGTGACTTTTACCTTTTTCCCGCCGACGTGCTCGAGCGCACGCTGCCTTTTCTTTCCGAACTGGCGGGAACCGCGGCGCTGTTTTTCCGGCAAAAGCGGACTTGACAGCCGCGGCATTGCGTATTATCCTGATCAGGTTAGTCTGAATTATTAACCAATTAAATTTTATGCTATGAACAAATCAATGCAGACTCCGAAATTCGGAGATTTTCTGTTGTATGACGGAACTTTCGTTTCCGCACCGGCAGACGCAAAAGAAGTAAAGGGAATTTATCTGTACGACGGCATTTCGCTGATCGACTTTTCCCCGAAAAGAAAGATGTATCGCAAAGCCTGCCACTGGTGTTGGGAACACGGCGGAGAACTTGCTTCGGTCAAGACGCTTTATTTCATCATTTTTCATTTTGAGGAAATCAACCGGCTTCGCGCAGGCATCGGCCGCGATCCGCTGCCCGAAGACATGCTTGTCTGGTCTTCCTGCTGCCTGCGAAACCAAGGTTACACGGTTCTCAGTTATGCCGTAAACCTTTCGACCGCAATGGTTCACACTCTTATCGGCGAATGCGTGCAGCTCGACGACTGCGGCACCGCCAACACGGTTTGCGTTTTCGGCGAACCTCATGATAAGCGCACAAACGTATGAAGGAACCCCGTTCCGTATCCCCGCGTGTCCATGCACACCCGGGGATTTTTTTTACGCTTTTCCAAGATAATCGTTGCCCTCCCGCTTTTTTTATTTTATGCTGACAGTTAATTATTAACGCTTAAAGGAGTATCGGACTAATGAAAAAAATGATCTGGGCGCTTATCTTCGGCGCAATCGCCGTCCTTCCGGCTCACGCGGAGGACTTGGCTATTCCCGCGGCCTCCGGCAACGATGCCGCCGACAGCGCGAAAATCGAACAATACATGGAACAGGCCGTCGACAAACAACTTGCGGCCATGCGTTCCTCTTTACCGATGAAAGTCAGCGCCGGCGTCGTCTGGAAAGACGTCGAAAAAAACAAAGACGGCCTCCGCTACATCTATCAGATCGACATTGACGCAATGATTTCTTCGCTGCCTGCGGAATTGCGCCAACACATCGACGAAAACAGCAAAAAAGAAGTTCTCGGCAAAATGAAGTCCACCCTTTGTCCGCAGATCAAGCCGATGCTCTGCGTCAGTCTTGACCTGATAAGCACTTTCAGCCCCAAATTGCAACGGATTACCGCCACGTATCTGCAAACGGACGGTTCCGAGTTTGCCGGCTGCAGCTATTCTTTAAACGACTGCGCCGAAGAGCTTGAACAATACAATCAGAAAGTTTCTGCCGCGGAGTAATGCCATGAAAACGTTTGCGGCCGCAATTTTCTTTGTTTTGTTTTCCTTCTTTCCCGCCGCCGCGCAAACGGAAAACGGCGGTCTCCGGCGGCTGAGCGACAAAGAGATCGACGCCCAGCTGCGCAATATGCAGGACTTGCTGCCGGTAGAGATACAAAGCGGCATCCGCTGGGTGGACATCAAACGCAGCGGCAGGGAGATCAAATATACGTACATTGTCAACGTCAATTCCGCCGAATGGAGTGACGGCGAACGAATGGCGATGATGACCAGGCTGCAGGATTTCGGCTGCCGGCAGCTGCTGCCGGCAATGTGTCAGGGAGCACAGGTTATGTTTGCCTCCGGGCTCACCGCCACCACCACCTATCACGACAGTTTCGGCAACTATTTGTTTGACTGCACGTTCAACGAAGAAATCTGCCGGCCGCCGGAAATGCCGGAAGAATGAGCTCTGCCGCGACCGCCGGAAATGCCGGCGGTTTCCTGCCGGCGGCGAAAAATCCGCTTTTCGGGACTGCCGTTTTCCTCGCGAATGTAAAAATTTTTTTAAAAATATACATTAAGCCAAATTAACAATTGCATTTTTCTCATTATAAGCGCATTTTAATTAACGAAACCGATTTCATTTTTATAAGGATATCCCAATGGACATTAATGATGTAAAAAACACTTTCGTAAAAGACGTTTTCCCCGTTTTTACCAAACAGGGCTGGGAAAAATATTTCAAACCGGCGTTCACCAAAGAAGGTTTTAACCGGCACTTTGCGGAAGTGGTCAAAACAATGTATACCAACATTGACTTCAAAGGCCGCACCAGCCGTTCCCAATACTGGTACTTTTCCCTGTACTATCTTATTTTGGCGATTGCCGCCGGCATTTTGGACGGCATCCTGTTCGGCGGCATCCTCGGCATGCTGCTTTCCCTCGGCCTGTTGCTGCCCAGTCTGGAACTGACCGTCCGCCGCATTCACGACCTCGGCAAGCCCTGGTTCTGGCTTTTGATCAGCCTGGTGCCTTTCATCGGCGGCATCGCGCTTCTGATTTGGTTCTGCATGCCGGGAGAAACCAAGGCCAACCAGTGGGGCGAACCGGTAAAATAAGGTTTTCTCCGCCTCTCTGAAAAAAGCCGTTTTCACAACGGCTTTTTTTCGTTTTGTTCAATTTCCGCCTTTTCCTTTTGTCAAACGGCGGAAATGCAGGATCATAAACAGTCCGGCCGTCGCCAGCAAAACCCCCGGCGCTGCGGCATAGCGGTAAGAATAACCGGCAGCAATCGGCAAACCGCCGAGCCAGGCGCCGACGGCATTGCCAAGGTTGAAGGCCACCTGCGCGCCGGAAGCCCCCAGCAGTTCGCCGCCTTCGGCATTGTCAATGATCAGCACCTGCTCGGGACCGGAAACGCCGAACAGACAGCCGGCGGCAACAAACATCAGCACCGCCGAAGCCGCCGGCACCGCCGCGGCAAAAACGATCAGCAAAAGGCTGACCGCCATCACCGCGATAAAAGCCGCCGCCACCGGAACCGCACCGCAACGGTCGGCCAGCTCGCCCGCCAGCAGGTTGCCGACCACCATTCCCGCACCGGCCACGACCATCAAATACGTCATTGACGACGGCGCAAAACCGGAAACGTGAACCAGCAGCGGATTAATATAGCTGTACCAACAAAAGACGCCGCCGTTGCCGAGCATGATCGCTCCCAGCAGAAACCAGGGCGCCGGACGGCCGAGAAAAGCAAACTGGCTTTTCAACCCGTGATCGGGCAGCGGCGGCACCTCCGGCACCATCCGCCATACCATGTAAAAGGTATACAAATCCCATGCCGCCACCAAAGCAAACATCGCCCGCCAGGAAAACGCATGGGCAATTGCGGTGCCGAGCGGAATGCCGAACAAATTGGCAACCGTCATGCCGGCGATCATGATGCTGACCGCCGCCGTCCGGCGCCCCGGCGGCGCAACCTTTTCGGCAATGATGCCGCCGACGCCGAAAAAAGCGCCGTGCGGCAGCCCCGACACGAAACGCATTGCCAGCATCGCCGCATAATCCGGCGACAAAGCGGCCAGCAGGTTGCCGGCCGTCATCAGCGCCGCCAGAACCAGCAGCGTCTTTTTCAGCGGCCGGCCGCGGGCGATAAAAATCAGCAGCAGTGCGCCGGCGCAAACTCCCAGCGCATAGGCGGCGACAAAATGTCCCGCCTGCGGAATGCTGACGTTGAGATCAGCCGCCGCACCGGACAAAACGCTCATCATGCCGAACTCCGACATCCCCAGCCCCAGCGTACCGGCCGCCAGGGCAAGCAAAGCGGACATGTTTTTCATCATTTTTTGCCTCTTGTTGAATTTTCCTTTCATAAAAGAATAGTTCCTCCGTTTTCAGATTCAACGATTCGGCCGTTTTTTACGACAAATTAACCGTTGCCGGCTAGATTTGAACAAAAACATACGGGAAGAACAAACATGCTGGAAGCAATTATCGAAATTGTCCGCGAATGCGGAAAAATCATACTCGACCCGCCGGCCAAAGAAGTCGGCAGCAAAAACCGCAACCCCAAAGACCTGGTTACCTCCTGCGACATTCAAATTCAGGAAATTCTCAGGCAAAAGCTGACCGCGCTGCTGCCGGAAGCCTCTTTCCTCGGAGAAGAAGGAAGCACAGACTACCGCCGGGACGGATATTGTTTTGTCTGCGATCCGATCGACGGCACCGTCAACTTTGTAAAAAATTACCGCTGGAGCTGCGTTTCCGTCGCCCTGCTGAAAGACGGACGCCCCCAAACCGGGGTGGTTTTCAATCCGTTTGCCGACGAACTGTTTACCGCGGAAAAAGGCAAAGGCGCTTTCCTCAACCGACGTCCGATCCGCACTTCCGCCGATTCGCTCGATTTTTCGCTGGCCGCGTTCGGCACCGGCACTTATGATATGAACCTGACTTGGAAACTGGCTGCCGCCTATTGCGAAAAGGCGCTCGACATCCGCCGCAGCGGCGCCGGCGCGCTCGACCTCTGCAACGTTGCCTGCGGCCGCACCGGAATTTTCTGGGAACTGACGCTGAAACCCTGGGACTTTGCCGCCGGAGCGCTGATCGTCGAAGAAGCCGGCGGCAGTATCAAAAACTATGACGGCAGTCCGCTGACGGATTATTTTGCCGTTCAGAGCGTATTTGCCCTTGCCAATCCGAAAATCCCGATTCTCAAAGTCTGACCGTCCCGTCTTTTACGGATGCGAAAAAAGCCCGGCAAACGCCGGGCCTTAGCACATTGACAGACAACATCAGAGCAGATCGTCCCTCCAGTCCGAAGCGGTCATAAAACCGGAAGCGGACGGTGCGGACGCGGACACAGGCTCCGCAAGCTCGCCGGCGATCCAGTCGAACACCGGTGCCGAAGCCTCTTCAAAACGGCTGACGCCGAGAACATAAGCCGGTTCGGCATAGCCGCTGCCGGCAATGACGACAACTTCCTCCGCATCGGGCCATTCCTCTATCGCCTCGTTCAACAACTCGATGCGGCTGTTGAAACGCCGGTCGTAACCACCGACGGTTCCCTGAGGTTCTTCTTTTTCCGTCGTGCCGATGGCAATGTCGATCAGACCGTCCAGTTTCCGCATTCGGATTTCTTCTTCGAGAATCTTCTGCGTTTTGTTGGAAACGACGGCCACGACACACCCGCACGCATTGAGCTTCCGCAAAAACGGCAGGGCGTTTTCGGTCAGCGGCGGCAGCGGCAGACGACGATAGGTCTGGTAAAAAATCTCCCGTGCCCGGCGGCCTTTCTCGTCACCCAGCAGTTCGCAAAAGCTTTGCCAGATTTTTTCCGGCTGTTCACCCTGCATGCTTACGGTATCGTCCAACGTCCATCTGGCATGCAAATTCGGATCAACTTCCGCCAGCATCGCCAAATAAGCCGGATGAACCTTGTTTTCTACAATGTCGGAGACAAGCGCGTTGTCCCATCCCAAGATAAATAATTTATTTTTCATATCGTTAAAAATTTGAGTTTCCGCAAATCTTGTAGCATATATGCAAATTTTTGTCAAACGGCTTTTCCCGTTTTCTCCCGAACGGGGCTCGCAACCTGGCAGATTTCGGCAAAAAGAAAGGACCGACCCACAATGGACAAAAACAGGTCTTGACTTTCCGTTTAAAACAAATTATGCAAAAGGCGGAAACATATTTATTAAGTCATTTTTAAAATTTTTTACTATTATGAAAAAGAACCTGTACATTTTCAGACACGGACAAACGGATTTCAACCTGCACAATATCTGGCAGGGCTGTCAATGCAACCCGGACCTGAACGAAACCGGCAGAAGACAGGCTTACGAGCTCGGGCAAAAACTGTTGCCGCTTAACCTCGAAGTCATCTACGCTTCTCCGCTCAAACGCGCGCTGCAAACGGCGGAAATCGCTGCCGGACAGATGAAGCCGACGCCTAAAATAGAAATTATTCCCAACCTCAGGGAAGGAAATTTCGGTTTGGCGGAAGGTTCCCGGATCGGAAAGCTCATGCGCGACTGCCCCGAACTGACGGAACAGATCGTCAATCCGACAAAAGAAACCTGGGACAAGGCATTTCCCGGTCATGACAGCGAAAGCAAACACCAGATTTTCGACCGTGTGATCGGCGCCCTCGGAGAAATTGTTCTCTATCCCGGGGACAACATCGGCATTTCCGCCCACGGCGGCGTCCTGAGCGCCCTGGCCTGCGGACTGGAACTGTCAGACGTCGACTGTGAAAACTGCGCGGTGCTGCACCTGACGTACGACAGGGTTGCCCGCACCTTTGCCCGTGCCGAGTAACGGCTTCAAACTCCGCCGCTTCTTATCCTTAACCGGAAAGAACCGGTGGAGTTTTTTTATGCCCTCAACCCGAAAAACATCTTTCTGTTTATCTTTTTTTATCCCTAAATATCCGTTACTGGCGGCTGAGACCGTTCAGCCAACTGACAATTTTGTTGTCAACTTCCCGTTCATAACCTTCCGGCAGATTGTTGAAGGCGGCCGCGGTATCAACTTCCGCATTTTTTGCTTCTTTAACAAAATCGGCAAAAAAGCTGCCGTAATTGCTGCCCTGAGTGGAAAAAGGAACCACGATTCGCCCGCCGAAATCCGTCTGTTTCAGATAAGAAAACAGCGGCGTCGCCATCGTATACCACCAAACCGGCGCGCCGACAAACACGACGTCGTAAGCTTTCGGATCGGGAAGTTCTCCGGCCAGTTCGGGATATTCCCCGTTTTTCAGCTGTTTTTTCAACGTCAGATAAAACCACGGCGTTTTCTTAAACTTTTCCCTGGTTTTAATTTCATAAATGTCGGCGCCGGTCTTTTCCCTGATCTTTTCGGCAATCTCGCGGGTATGTCCGTCAAGCGAATAATAAACCACCAGCGCTTTGCCGAAATGCCCGGTAAATTCCTTTTCCGGACCGGCATACCGCAACATTTCCTCCTTGTTCCCTGCCGCCACCCTCATCAGATGCCAGACGCTCGCCGCGGCAATGACAACAACGGCGGCAATAACGAAATAAACAACAAACTTTAACATGAAATTTCCTTTCCCGATTTTGTTTTCTCATAATCATATATCTTAATCGTTACTTTTCAATAAACGATCGCCGGCACTGCCCGCATCCGGCGGAAAACGACTTTTTCCGGCTTTCCGCAAAAAACAGTTGACAATAACAATATATAGAATATATATTATATATAATTATTGTCATATATTGAAAGGATTATATAATGAAACTGTCAGCCCTTCTGCCGGGATTTGTTCTGTTCCCCTTTTCCGCGCAAGCCAACCCGGCCTGCGTGGTCTGCACGGTTGCCGTCGGCGCCTCGCTGGAAATCGCCCGCCGGCTGGGCATCAACGACAACGTGGTCGGTCTGTGGGCCGGCGCCATGCTGGCCGTTCTCGGCTACTGGACGATCGCCTGGTTTGAAAAGAAAAACTGGCGTTTTGCCGGCCGCGATTTTTGGCTGATCGCCCTGAGCGTCGCCATGATCGGATTCGTTTATCGGGATATGCTGACATATTCGCCGCAGATTTTTCTGTTTCTTTATATTGATCCGTTTTTGCTTTCCGCCGTCGCCGGCGCCCTGATGTTCATAGCTTCAATGCAACTATACGGACGGATGAAAACAAAAAACGGCGGACACGCCCATTTTCCGTTTGAAAAAGTCGTTTTGCCGCTGACGTTCTTAACCGCCGCCAGCGCCGCCATAAACTACTATCCCTATTAAATTCCAAGGAGAAAAAACATGAAAAAAATTCAAAACGTCAAAGAATATGTGGAAAAGATAGATTCGGCCAAGAAGGTAAACCCGAAGGACCT